>Ga0210380_10000003_pt1 | contig 267173 bp, 223 predicted proteins | sample PLM4_5_coexredo_FD_155476 | JGI IMG/M metagenome (GOLD analysis project Ga0210380, IMG submission 155476) | Groundwater sediment microbial communities from an aquifer in East River, Colorado, USA - PLM4_5_coex redo | ecosystem: Environmental > Terrestrial > Soil > Riparian zone | place: USA...
TTGAGATCCGTCACCGCGTGCGCGCTACGGCGATACTCGACCACCTCCGCCTCCGTCCATCCGATGTGGAGGCTGAAAGCTTACCGCCTGAAAGGCGGTGGGATTAGACCTGGCACCACGAGCTAAAAGGTCAGGTGGGCCGGGTGGGTCCGGAGCTGCGCACGACGGGAGGCGCAGCGTGGGGCGGGTCTGAAGACCCGCAGCCACATTTCCAGACCCGAGGCCCACATTTCCAGACCCGAGGCCACGTTCACGTACGTAAAAAGGGCGGTCCGAAGACCGCCCTCTTGATTACGTCCGCTTCGGCTTTGGTGCCTAGTTCTGCGAAGCCGCTTCGACGGTGGTGCCGAGAATCCCTTCGGCCTTGGTGGACAGCCAGTTGAACAGGTGGCGCGTCTCCCAGAAGCGGCCGGCGTTCGACTTGGCGCCGAGCACGACCACTGCGACGTCGGGCCCACCCTCTGGCATCCGCAGCAGCGTTGCCAGGCAGTAACCCGCCGAGCGGATGAACCCGGTCTTGCCCGCCTGCACGTTCACGTCGCCCGCCTTCACCAGCTGATTGGTCGACGAAACCGTGATCTGCCGGCGGCCGCCGGCAGACACCGTGTAGGACGGCGTGCGCATGATGCTCGCGATGCGGTCGTTCCCCGACACGTAGCTGATCAGACGCGCCATGTCGTAGGCCGATGACAGGTTCGCGTTGAAAAGCCCCGAGGGATCGACGTAGCTGGTGCTCACGAGCCCCATCTCTTCCGCCTTCTCGTTCATGCGCCGCACGAACCCTTCCGAACCGTAGGGCGAGGTGCGCGCAAGTGCACGAGCAGCGGCGTTGTCGGACCCGATGAGCAGCAGGTGCAGCAGGTCGTCCTTCGTGACGGTATAGCCGGCGCGAAGGTAGGTGGTCGAGGCGGCACGCACGTCGCTGCGGTCGATCACTACCGGCACCGACAGGTCCACGGTCGGGTCTTCCAGAATGACGGTCGCCGTCATCACCTTGGTGATGCTGGCAATGGAGCGCCGGTCGGAGGAGTTCTGCTCCCAGAGCACCTGGCCGGTCTTCGGGTCGTAAATGATGGCAGCTTCGGCGCGGATGTCGGGCACCAGAGCGCCCGACTCGTCGAACTTGAACCGCGGCTGGCGAGCTTCCTGAAGCTGTCGCGCCCGGACCGAGGCCAGGGACCGAGCGGCGCGGGTCCGCTTGGTGGCGACGTTTTTCTTCGCCAGCGAGAGTTTCTGAGTCGTCGGATTGCGGGTGACGGCCGAGCGGGTGCCCGTCGTAGTCCCGGCCGATTCGGCGGGAAGCCCGACCGTAACGACCACGACCAACGCACAGCACACGCGCGCCAGGCTGAACAGTCCAGGGTTGTTCACAGGCAACTCTTTATCAAACAAGCTGTTACGTGTATCGGCATTCTAGCAGACAATCTGTATGCTGCAAGAGGTTACTGCACGGTCGATGACGATTTCGTGCGCGCCTTCTGTCGATCCTCCCGGTTTTCTGGTCAGGCGACAGTCCAAAACAGGTGCCACGCTGGAGCCGGAGACGGGTTCATGAGCCTCACCGAGAGCGAATTCACGGTCCTGCGCGCGACGATCGCGTCGCGCGGCACCGTTCGGATGGCGCTGGTGCCGATCACGATTTTCGCGTGGGCCGCGCTGGCCATCGTCGTCGTCCTCTTCGGCGACCTCCCGGTGGCCGCCCTTCCGCCGCTCGCGGTCCTCGTTGGCGGCTTTGAAGCCATCAACGCTCTTCACGTCGGTGTCGAACGAATCGGCCGCTACCTGCAGGTTTTCTACGAAAGCCCTGACGGCCCGTCGTGGGAGACGATGGCCATGACGGCAGCGCCCCGCCTCCGCGCCGCCGGCGTGGACCCGCTGTTCACTGTGGTGTTCTACGCCGCCGCGATTCTCAACATGACTACGGCACTCGTGAGCGAGCCGACGCCGCTCGAAACGCTCATCGTCGGTGGCCTGCACGCCGCCTTCCTGGTGCGTGTGGCCCGGGCGCGGCAGGTCGCGAGCTCCCAGCGGGCGCGCGATCTGCGGGTGTTCCAGGAGACGCGGGTGACGGCCACCACGGGCGGTCAACAGGCCAGTCAGTAGCCCGCGGCCGCCGCGAAATCCCAGAACCTCAGGAGTCGGTGCCCGCACCGCACGACGGGTCGTCCAACCGATTGGAAGACGATCCAATCCGTGGCGCTTTTTGTCGCCGTATTGACACGGAGTGTCCATGCGCGGAGCCCGCGAGGCGCGACGAGATCGCGCGATTTCCGAGCGAAACCTCGAGCCACGATCTCTCGGACGTCCCGCACGAGGCGAAATGTTCGCGGCACGCTCTTTGCTCGTTTTATGCAGTGAAGAAAAGGGAGGTTCCCGGCCATGAGTCTCGTCAGGCTCCTAGGATTTCGAACGCTGACATGCGGCTGCGTCATTGGCCGGTATCGCGACTTGGCCAGCGGCCGCGAGTTGACCTACGTCGAGGAGAAGGGCAGCACCTGCGAGTCGCACGCGCACCGTCGCAACCACACGGTGGCAGCCGACCGTGAGAACATCCCCGCTATTTCTCTGCTCGAAACGCGCGCGTCGTAGCTGACGCGCGGAACGGCCCTCACGCACCGCGCTACAATCCGGGCGGTGCCTCGCTCGCTTCGTCCACACACCACGCTCACGTCCGGCTCCGCAACGTTCCAGTTCTATCTCGGCGATTGCACCGAGCTGCTGCCTGACCTCGCGCCCGGCAGCGTCGACGTCATCGTCACCTCGCCACCGTACAATCTGGGCATCCGCTACCGCACGTACGACGACACCATCCCTCGATTGGAGTATCTCCAGTGGACCGATCGGTGGCTGGCCGCGGCCGCGGGGGCCTTGTCGCCGCAGGGGTCGTTCTTCCTCAACGTCGGGGCCAAGCCCACCGCCCCGTGGACCGCGCTCGACGTGGCTCAGGCCGCCCGTCACCACTTCCGGCTCCAGAACACGATTCACTGGATCAAGTCGATTGCCATCGAGAAGGCGCTGGCCGGGGCACGCGCCGGCCTTGCGGACGATCTGGCAGTGGGACATTACAAGCCCATCAATAGCCGGCGCTTCCTACACGACTGCCATGAGTTCATCTTCCACTTCACGCCCGGGGGCAACACTCCGCTCGACCGCAACGCCGTCGGCGTGAAGTACCAGGATCAGTCGAACGTCACCCGGTGGCAGACTGCATCGGCTGGCGTGCGCTGCCGCGGCAACACCTGGTTCATTCCCTACGACACCATCCAGAGCCGCGAGAAGGATCGGCCGCACCCGGCCACGTTCCCGCCGAAGCTGCCGGAGATGTGTGTGCGTGTGCACGGCCTCGACCGGGCTCGCATCGTGGCGGACCCGTTCATGGGTCTGGGCTCGACCGCCGTGGCCTGTGCCACGCTGGGAACCAGCTTCGTCGGCATCGAGCTCGACGAGGGGTACCTCGAGGAAGCCGTCGCCCGGGTCCGCGCCGTACTCGAATCGCCGACGCGCCGTGCGAAAGCCGCGCGAGCCTGAGCCCTACCCGCCCTATCCGCCTCTCGATTCCGCATGGGTGCTCTTGAAGCTATGCGGATTCGAGATGTAGGCTGGCCTATGGATCTGCGCCAGCTCGAGGTCATCCGCGCGATTGCCGAGACGGGATCGTTCACCGCCGCCGGACACCGGCTGCACGTCTCGCAATCGGCGATCAGCCGTCAGGTGATCCTGCTGGAGGAGGAGCTCGGCGAAGCGGTCTTCCACCGGGTCGGGCGGAAGGTACGGATCACACCGGCCGGAGAATCGCTGCTCCGCCTCAGCCACCGCGTGTTCCAGGATCTTCAGGACACCGTGGCCGCCATCAGCGAAACGCGCGAGTCGTTGCGCGGCACCATCCGCCTCGTGGGCGGTATGACGGTGTGTCTGTACGTGTTCCCGTCGCTGCTCGCGGAAGTGCGTCGCATCCACCACAACCTCGACCTGAAGGTGACCGTGGGCAGCGCCGAACGATCGATTGCCGTGCTGCGGGCAGGCGCGGCGGACCTGGGTCTGGTGACGCTACCGGTGGACGCCACCGACTTCATCGAGGTGCCGCTCTTCCAAGAGGAACTGCTGCTCATCACCTACCCCGCCCACCCCTTGGCGAAGAAGACCCATGTCTCGCCGGCCGATCTCGACAAGCAGCCCTTCATCCTGTTCGAGAGCGGATCGATCACGCGGCGCCTGGTCGAGGAGTTCTTCACCCGGCAACGCATCGAATCGCACATCGTGATGGAGACCGAGAATGTAGAGATCATCAAGGCGATGGTGCGCAACGGGCTCGGCATCAGCGTGATCCCGTGGCAGGCCGCGGCCGAGGACGTGCGACAGGGGCAGCTGTTCTGCAGCCGGATTGCGAACCACACGCTGACGCGGCAGACCGGATGGATTTATCCGAAGATGAGCCGTCTGCCGCGGATGGTGGCCGAGGTGATGAAGGTGGCCGAAGCGGTACGGCCGCGGCTCGAAGCGGCCGTACGTCCCGACTTCCGGGAACTCGCGGCGCGATAGCGCCGCGACACCGTCACGCCGTCACAGCGTCAGCGTCCCGGTAGCGGACGCAGCGAATACGACGTCCGCGATTGGACGGTCACGTTCGCGCGCGTCGTCTTCACGTCGAGCTTGCGCGTGCGCTTGAGCGGATCGGGGTTGCTCGAGTAGTAGCCGATCACGTAGTAGTCGCTGGTCTCGGCGTCGATGCGCTTGAGCGCCTTGTTGAAGTCGTTCTGGTTGACCACGGCAATGCCGCCGGTTTCCTCGGCGAGCACGCGCAGGCTGTCCTGCGACTCCCGCAGGTACGCGTTCCAGTCCTGGATGTCCACTTCCTCGTCGATGTCCTGCCCCGCCACGAGGCCGCGAGGATCAATCGTGTACATCGTCGCGTTGGCGCGGTTGGCGGCGCGCGTCAGCTCGGCTAGCTCGCGCACGAGGTCGGCTTCGGCCAGCATCTGCGAGCTCTGCTGGTTGCGATAGAACGGATCGCTCTGCAGATCGTCGGCGTTGTCGACGTGCCACCGGCGCGCCGTTTCCTCGAGCCGGCCCTTCTCGAACGGATTGAAGTCGTAGCCGCTGCTGATGTAGATGACCGCCTTCCGCCGGTTCTGCAGCTTCTCGAGGTTCTTCATCAGGTCGTAGGCGGTGGAGAAGGCCACGTGCGCGCGGTGGCGCAGTTCCGTGGGACCGTTCGACCCCTGCGTACCCTCGATGATTTCCTTCGGCTTGAGCGCGTTGCCCGTGACGCGCGAGACCGCCGAATCGAGCACCTGGCGGTCGTAGGTGAGCTGAATCGAGAGCGACGACGTGCCGGTCGTGGTGATCCCGAACATGTCGCCGTCGTGAATCAGGTTCTTCAGCATGTCCTGCAGCAGCTTGCGCGTCCGCGGCGTCTGGCGGAAGTCGAGGTGCAGGTCGTCGATGAAGATGATGAACACGCGGCCGGCGGTGTCGTTGGTCGGCTTGTTGCGCGGCAGGATGATGCCTTCCTGCACCGGCGCCGGCGGCGGCGCCACCACGTTGTAGGCGCGCCCGCCGTGAACCAGTTCGATCGAGGCGATCTTCTGCTTCACGCCGTCTTCGTAGACCTCGATTTCCTCGGGCTTGAGGTCGGCGATGAACTGCGCGCTCTTCGCATCGCGGGGAATCATGTCGGTGGTGATGAGATCGACCGAGACGCGGAAGTTGGGTGACTCCTGCGGCTGCTGCACCGCCGGGGGAGCTGGCGCCGGGCTCTGCGCCTGGGCCCGGAGCGGACCGCGCTGAGAGCCGGAGGCCGACGCGAACAGAACCGCGAGCGACGTGACGGCGACGAGCCGGGCGGTGTTGCGCATAGTCCAAAAGTATAGCAGTCTTGCGCAATGCGTCTGGCCCTCAGCTGCGACCATGCCGGCTTCGAATTGAAGCGCGATCTCGCGGCCATTCTGGGGCAAAAGGGCCACTCGGTGCTCGACCTGGGCACGCACTCCACGGCCCCGGTCGACTACCCCGACGCCGCTGAGTCCGTGGCCGAGGCGCTTCGGAAGGGTGACGCCGACCGCGGCATCATCGTGTGCGGGAGCGGGGCCGGCGTCTCGATTGCTGCCAACAAGTTTCCCGGCATCCGGGCCGCGGTGTGTCATGACACCTACACCGCCCACCAGGCTGTCGAGCACGACGACATGAACGTGTTGTGCCTCGGCGCGCGGGTCGTGGGGGCCTCGCTGGCGCAGGAGATCGTGAGTTCCTTCCTCGGGGCCGCGTTCTCGGGCGAATCCCGTCATCAGCGGCGGCTCGACAAGATCCTCGACATCGAACGGCGCTACGCAGTGCCAGCGCCGCACTGACGACGTGCGACGGACGCTCGCCCTCAACCTGCTGACGTTCGCGCTGCTCGTCGCGCTCGTCGAAGCCGGCGGCCAGTTCCATTACTGGTGGACGACGGGCGCCTCGCTTCGCGCCCGGTCGCAGCAGTATCTGGAAGACGCGCACGCCAGCGCCTCGGTCTTCGAGCCGCATCCGTATCTCGTGGCCCGGCCCCGCAGCGGCGCGCGGATCGAACGCGGCCGCGCAGTCGTCTCGACTACGCCTTTCCATACGCGGGCGACCGGCCCGGCCCCGCCACGGGCCGACGCGGTCACCGTGGCGACTGTCGGCGGCTCGACGACCTTCGGCACCCGCGTCACCGACGCGGACAGCTGGCCCTGGCTGCTGCAGGAGCGGCTGGGCGTCGGCTACAACGTCGTGAACTTCGGCGTGCCCGGGTATTCCACGGTCGAAAACATCATCCAGATGTCGCTCCTCGTGCCGGAGACGCGGCCCCGCATCGTCGTTTTCTACGAAGGCTGGAACGACATCCGCAACTACCACTGGCCGGGGTTCCAGCCCGATTACTACAGCCACGGCATGACGCAGTTCGACACCTTGATCCCGGCGGCCGTCGACCGCGCGTCGTTCCTCTCGCGTGCCGCGCGCTACTCCTACGTGATGCGGCTGCTCGGCCGCGCCGCCGGCGTCCCGGTGATCGCGTGGGACGCCCAGCCGTCCGCGGACCGCGACCCGGAGGTCGACCGCATCTACGTGCGGAACCTGTACACGCTGAAGGCACTGGCCGGCCGGTTCGGCATGACCGCGCTCTTCGTGCCGCAGGTGTTGAACCTCGAAGCGTTGCAGCGCGCCGGCGACCGGCCCGGCTGGGCGCCGTACGTCAGGAACAGCGCGCTGGGCGGGCTGATGCGCGACTTCAACGCGCTGATGGCCGGCGTGTGCACGACCGGCGAGCGCCAGTGCCAGTTCGTCGCCGAGCCTCTGAGCACGTCGTGGACCAACGACGACTTCCTGGACGAAGGACACTTCTCACGCCGCGGCGGCGAAAAGCTCGCCGAGATCCTGACGGCACGGATCCGGGCTCTGGAGCCGACGCCGTCACCGGCGCCATCTTCGCGGTAATCGAGTTCAGGACTCTTCGTTGGGGGGCGGCGGGGCACCAGCCGCTGGCGGCTCGCCGCCGGGGCGCCGGCGCGCACGCCGGCGGCGGCGCGCGAAGACGTGCGAGAGCCGCTCGAGCGCTTCGCCCGCCTGCTGCAGCCGCGACTCGGCGTCCTCCACCGCCCATCCGTCGGGGTTCATGCGCTCGGCCAGCGACACCAGGGCTGCGTGCCGATCCGGATCGGACGCCCGGCGCTCGACCCGCTCCCGCACCACTGGGTACCAGTGCGTCAGGAACGCGATCCGGTCATCGACGGTCAGACCTTCGATCGCCGCTGGAATCATCGGCCGTGGCGGCGTAATGGCGGCCGTGGCTGGATCGGCGGCCTTGGCCACCTGCGCCTGCGGTGGGGCCGGCGGAGGCGACGGCGAGGCCGCCCTCACCTCGTCGCCTCGCTTCGGCCGGCGGCGCCGAATCTCGGTCGACGGCTCGATCACCTGACGGTCGGCAAGAACGGCCTTCCAATCGAACGGAATCCCGGGGTTGAGCGACTCGAGCTGACGCATCAGGCCTGGGTCGAGCGCATCGCGGCCCACCCGCGTGCCGGATGGCGTGCGGAACGCATAGAGAATCCGCGACCGCTGCCGGCCGTTGTCCTGAAACCAGTGCATCAGGTACGTGGTCTCGTACCCCCGCTTGTCGCGGATGACTCGCAGGAACGGCACGGCTCTAGCGGCGCTTCGCCGCTTTGACGGCGGGCGCGGCCGCCTTTTTCTTGCCGTTCGCGGCTTTGGCCCCGTTTGCGGCCTTCCCGCCGTTTGCCGCCTTGGGCGCGGTCTTCTTGGCGGGAGCGGGAGCCGCTTTTTTTTGCGGAGGCGGAGGCAGGGGCGCGGGCTTCGCCTTGACGGCGACCTTCTTGGGGGCTGGCGACGGCGGCGGCGGCGCCGGGGCCGGCGGCTTCGCCTTCTTGGCCGGCATCGCCTTGATCGGCGCAGCCTTGGCCGCGGGCGCCTTTTCGGCTGGCTTCTCGCTCGTGACGCGGCCCGAACCGTTCGCCGCGACCTTGGCCGGACTGGCCTTGGGTTCGGGCGACCCCTTGGGCAATCCAGGCCCGGTCTTCTGGACCAGTGTGAACCGGAGCTGATCCCCGATCGAGTGATAGGCCCAGATCTCGGCGACTGGAATCCCGAGGTCGACACAGAGCCGCCGGGTGCTGTCGATGGCCGACGCCGGAACGTATAAGTGGAACTGCGCCCGCAACTTGCCGAACGCCACCCACTGCGACATGGCCTCGAGATTGTTGACCGACTCGGCGGTCTCGACCTCCACCACGCCAACCAGCTTGCGGCCGCGCTCCTGCAGCACCAGATCCGGGTACCAAGGCGACGGACCCGTCCCAACCGGGGCCGATTGCTCGTTGCCAGGATTGATGGCGACGTCGAACTTTCTCTTGTACTTGGCCTGAAGCAGCCGGATGACCCGATCGTGCTCGAGCTGCTCGCGCACGGGCCGCACGAGGATGGGGCTCAATACAACCTCCGACGCGAAAGGCTCGGCGACGCCAAGGCGTCGAAATTCATCACGAAACGCCCGCGAATATAGCACGAGTCCAAGGGGACCCCCGGATTTAGGGCTCCAGCCCGCGTCTACCCCACCTTGACCCGCCCCTTCGCCGGGCCGACAATGGCCAACGTGTCCCGTGTCTCCGGCAGCCCGCCCGCCGCGCGCGTGCTGATCGTGGACGACGACAGCAGTGTGACGGACACCTTCTCCCGGATGCTCCGGCTGGAAGGCCACGAGGTGTGGGCCGCGCTGTCGGCCCGAGAAGGCCTGAAGCTCGCGGAGACCCACCGCCCCACGGCGGTCATCGTGGATTTGCGCAGCCCACTCGCCGCCAGTATGCATCTCGTCCGGACCCTCAAGGCTATGCCCCATCTCGCCCGAACACCCATGGCCGTCGTGAGCGGCGACTACTACCCGCAGCCCGACCACGTGTCCGAGCTCACGGCGCTCGGCATCGATCTCCAGTTCAAGCCGCTGTGGCTCGACGAGCTCGTGGCGCTCGCCCGCCGATTGCTGGCGGCCGCGTGAGCGCCGGCCGCTTCCTGCGGGCGTGCCGGCGCGAGCCCGTCGACACGACCCCCGTCTGGTTCATGCGACAGGCCGGCCGCTACATGGCCGAATACCGCGCGCTCCGGGCCAAGTGGTCGCTCCTCGACATCTGCCGCAATCCCGACCTCGCCACGGAGGTCACGCTGCAGCCGGTGCGGCGCATCGAGGTGGACGCGGCGATTCTGTTCTCGGACCTGCTGCTGCCGCTCGAGCCCCTCGGGCTGCCGTTCGACTTCCTGAAGGGCGAGGGCCCGCAGATTCACTCCCCGATCGGCGGGCCGGACGACATCGACCGCTTGCAGCGCTTCGAGCCGCGCGAGGCGTTGGCGCACGTGCTGACGGCCATCGGCCAGATCCAGCGCGAGCTGAAGGGCCGCGTGCCGCTCATCGGATTCGCCGGTGCCCCGTTCACGCTGGCGTCCTATGCCATCGAGGGTGGGCATTCGAACAACTTCGCCAAGACCAAGGCGCTCATGTACGGCCACCCCGAGGACTGGCACCGTCTCTGCGCGCTGCTCGCCGACGTGGTGGGCGACTACCTGGTGGCGCAGATCGACGCCGGCGTGGACGCGGTGCAGGTGTTCGACTCGTGGGTGGGCGCGTTGAGCCCCGCCGACTATCGCGAGTTCGCGCTGCCGCATTCCAAGCGCATCTTCGAGACGGTCGGCACCCGCGTGCCGACCATCCATTTCGGCACCGGTACCGCGATGATGCTCGCCGACATGCGCGACGCCGGAGGCGACGTGATTGGGGCCGACTGGAGAATTCCGCTCGACGAGGCCTGGGCCCGCATCGGCCACGACCGCGCCATCCAGGGCAACCTCGATCCCACGCTCCTGCTCGGCCCCCTGCCGCGCATGTTCCGTCAGGTGGACGAGATCCTCGAGCGGGTGGCGGCGCGGCCGGGCCACATCTTCAACCTCGGACACGGGCTGCTGCCGTCCACACCGGTCGAGCACGTGCAGATGCTCGCCCAGTACGTGCACACGACCGCCCGCTCCGTCACCCGCGCGTAGACGACCGCCGTGCCTCAAGTGATCGACGTCGCGATCGTGGGCGGAGGCATTGCGGGGCTCTCGGCCGCCTACGAGCTCCAGCGCCGCGGCTGCTCCACCCAGGTACTCGAGAGCGCCGACCGTGCCGGCGGCGTCATTCGCACCGAGCGCTTCGATGGCTGGGTGGTGGACTGCGGGCCGGACGCGCTTCTGGCGCAAAAGCCGGCCGGCGTCGGGCTGTGCCGCGAGCTCGGGATTGCGGATCGACTGGTCACGACGCTCGCGCCTCGAACCGCCTACGTCCTGCGCGACGACCGGCTCCATCCGCTGGCCGAGGGATCGTTCCTCGGCTTCCCGCTGTCGTTCCGCGCCCTCGCGCTGTCGTCGCTCTTCACTCCGCTGGGCAAGGCCCGCATGGCCGCCGAGATCCTGGTGCCGCGGCGCATCTGGCACGACGATGACGACGAGTCGATTGGCGCCTTCGTGCGGCGGCGCTTCGGCCAGGAGGCGGCGGACTATCTGGCCGACCCGCTGCTGGCCGGCATCCACGCCGGCGACGCCGACGCGCTGTCGGTGCGGACGCTGTTTCCGCGACTCGTCGAAGCCGAGCGCCAGTCGGGCAGCGTGCTGCGCGCGTTCCGGAGCATGAAGATGACCCGCTCGCCACAGGGCGCGTTCGTCTCGCTGCCAGGCGGGACCGGTGAACTGGTGGAGGCGCTGGCCGCCGCGCTGGCCCCGGGAACGGTTCGACTGCGTGCGCGGGTCACCGAGATTCACCGCGCCGGCGACTACGCGGTGGAGTGGGCCGAGGGATCGCTGCGCAGCCGCGCGGTGCTGCTCTGCGTGCCGGCCTACGTCGCGGCGGGGCTGCTGCGGTCGCTCGACACCGGCGTGGCCGCCGCCTGCGACAACATTCCCTACGCCTCCACCGCGACGGTGGCGTTCGGATACCGCCGCGAGCAGGTGGCGCACCCGATGGGAGGCACGGGCTTCGTCGTGCCGAAGAACGAACGCCGCGCGCTGCTCGCCGGCACCTGGGTGACGTCGAAGTGGCCGGGCCGCGCGCCCGAGGGGCATGTCCTGCTCCGCGGGTTCCTCGGCGGCGGACGCGATCCGCACCGCCTCGAGCGTCACGACGACGACGCACTCGTCCGCGCGGCCGAAGAGGAGCTCGTCGAGCTGCTGGGCATCACAGGGGCGCCCGTGTTCACGCGGCTCGCGCGCTGGGCGCGCCAGAGTCCACAGTTCGTCGTCGGCCACCAGGCCCGCGTCGCTGTCATCGAGCAGCGGCTCAAGGCGCTGCCGGGCCTGTTCCTCGCCGGCAGCGGCTTCCGGGCCATCGGCATTCCCGACTGCATTGCCGACGGACGCGCGGTCGCGTCCACCGTGGCCGGCTTCCTCAAACGCAGCTCGGCGGCCTGAACCCCAATGAGCGGCCGATGAAACCGGTTCATCTCATCGGCGCTCCCCTCGACCTCGGCGGCGGGCGCCGCGGCGTCGACATGGGTCCATCGGCGCTGCGCATCGCCGGCCTCGGCGAGCAGATTGCCGCGCTCGGGCACGAGATCAGCGACCGCGGCAACGTGCCGGCCCCGATTCGCGAGACTGTTCGCGAAGGCGACGGGCGGAAGAAGTACATCGACGCCATCGCCGAAGTGTGCCGCCACATCCACGCACTGACGCGGGCGTCGCTCGACGCGGGTGCCTTGCCGATCGTGCTCGGCGGCGACCATTCGGTGGCCGCGGGATCCGTCGCGGCCAGCGCCGACTGGATCGCCGCGGTTGGCCGACCGCTGGGCCTCATCTGGGTGGACGCGCACGGCGACATGAACACGCCCGATACATCCGGGAGCGGCAACGTGCACGGCATGCCGCTGGCGGCACTGCTCGGCCAGTCGCCGCGGGAATTGTCGTCGATCGGCGGGTCGCCCTCCGTCCGGTCGGAGCACACCGTGCTCGTCGGCATCCGCAATCTCGACGACCGCGAGAAGGATCAGATCCGCGCCGCCGGCGTGCACGTGTTCACGATGAAAGACATCGACCGCCACGGCATCGCGCGCGTCGCCGAGGAGGCCATCGCACTGGCCTCACAGGGCACCGGCGGGCTGCACGTGTCGTTCGACCTCGACGTGTGCGATCCCTCGGTGGCGCCGGGCGTCGGCACGCCCGTGCGCGGCGGTCTCGACTACCGCGAAGCGCACATGCTGATGGAGCTCGTCGCCGACTCGCAGCGCCTCGTCGGGCTCGACCTGGTCGAAGTGAACCCGACCCTCGACGTGCGCAACACCACCGCGGAGCTCGCAGTGGAGCTCACGCTTTCGGCGCTGGGCAAACGGATTATTTGATCGGGTCACCCACCCGCCCTACCTGCCCCACCCGCCCTAGGTGATGCGCTCGATTTCGTCCATCACCTCGTTCATCCGCGCCATCGTGAGCGTGAGCGGCTCGTCGGTGGTCATGTCCACGCCGGCGTCGCGGAGGAGGTCGATCGGGTACTTCGACCCACCCCTGCCCAGGAACGCGAGATAGCGGTCGCGCGTGGCGGTGTCGCCACCGAGCACCTTCATCGAGAGCGCCTCGGCGGCGCAGAACGACGTCGCGTACTGGAAGACGTAGAACTCGCGGTAGAAATGCGGGATGAAGCTCCATTCGTGCTGGACGAAGTCGTCCACCACGCACACGCCGTCGGCGTGACCGTAATAGCGCCGGCAGATGTCGAGATAGAGCGAGCACAGCGACTCGCCGGTGATGGGCTGGCCCTTCTCGCCCATCTCGTGCATCCGCAGCTCGAACTCCGCGAACTGGGTCTGGCGGAAGACCGTGGACTTGATGCCTTCGAGATAGTTGCCGAGCAGCGACAGCCGCGTCGGCGTGTCGTCGATCGTCTTCAGCATGTGATCGACGAGCAGCGCCTCGTTGAAGGTGGACGCGACTTCGGCGACGAACGTGGTGTAGTTCGCGGTCGCGTACGGCTGCGTCTTGTTCGAGTAGTAGCTGTGCATCGTGTGGCCCAGTTCGTGGGCCAGCGTGCTCACGTCGTTGTACTGCCCGAGGTAGTTCAGCAGAATATACGGGTGCACGTCATAGGCGCCGCCGTTCGAGTAGGCGCCCGACACTTTGCCCTCGGTGGGATACCAGTCCACCCAGCGGTCGCGGAAGCCGCGCTCGAGCACGCCGGTGTAGTCGGCGCCGAGCGCTTGCATGGCGGTGACGACGTGCCGCTGCGCCTCTTCCGGTGTGTAGCGCAGCTCCACCGACGACACGAGCGGCGCGTACAGATCGTAGTAATGAAGCTCGTCGGGAAGAGCCATGACCCGGCGCCGCAGCTTCAGATAGCGGTGAAACGTCGGCAGGTGCTGGTTGACCCCCTCGATGAGGCGGCTGTAGACCGACACCGGAATGTTCGGACCGTCGAGCGCCGCCTCGAGGTTGGACGCGTACTTCTTCGCGCGTGAATAGAAGAGCGCCTTCTGGACGCTCGAGTTCACGGTGGTGCCGAAGGTGCGGCTGAAGTTCCCGAGCGAGGCGAAGAAGGTCGCCATCGACGCCTTGCGATCGTCGCGATTGGCCGAGGCCCGCAGCGCCGTGTAGCCGGCCTGGTCCACCTTGACCACCTCGCCGCCGCTGGTCGTGATCGTGGGATAGGGAAAATCGGCGTTCGTCAGAATGGTGTAGATGTTCGTGGCCGACGACGCCAGCGGCGAGGCATCGGCCAGGAGTTTCTCCTCGGCGTCGCTCAGCGTGTGCGCGGCCCGGCGCACCACGTCGCGGAGCAGGAACGCAAACGAGGCCAGCCGGGGCTCGGCCACCAGGAACTGCTCGATCGCCGCGGCGCCGACGCGGAGCAACTCGGGCTCGACGAACGCGGCCTGGGCGCCGAACGAGGCGTACAGGTTCTGCATCTCCTGCTGCATGCCCTGCGGCTCGGCCAGCCTGGCGTCCTCGTCGGCCACCATGCTCGCGTAGACGTAGAGCCGCGACAGGTCCTTGTCGAGCCGCGACATCAGTTCGAGGGCCTCGGCGAGCGTGGCCGCCGACGACCCGAGACGGCCCTCGAAGGTGCGCAGCTTCGGCAGTTCGGCGGCGAGGGCGTCCTTGCGGGCGCGCCACTCGGCGGCGTCGGCGTAGACGTCGGCGAGGTTCCACTTGTAAGTCTCGGCAATCTTGGCGCGGTCGCGCTCCTGTGGGGCCAGGGTCGTGGTCATGACCGTCTAGTTTATCGCCAGACGTTGGCCCGGCCGGACGCCGCCCGCCTCAGCGGGTGTCCCACTAGAATGAATGCCCCCCATGCCCCGCTCGCGGATTTCCCCAGACTGGCCAAACCTGCCGGACGAGGCGCTGCTCGACGTGCGCATGTGCGACCTGCCCATTGCCATCGAGGGCGGGCTCGCCGATCGCGTCGCCCAGCTCCAGGGCGAGATGGCCGCCAAGGGTCTGCGCTGCCCCATTCACTTCTATCTGGCCGACGAGTGGTTCACGCCCGACGGCGCGACGGCGATTGCGATCCCGTTCTACCTGGCGCATCCGCGGCTCGAGAAGCTCGAGGAGTCGCAGATGTTCGAGGTGGAGGGCGGCGAGCACGAGTGGAGCATGCGCATCCTGCGCCACGAAGCCGGTCATGCCATCGACAACGCCTACCGTCTGCGTCGCCGCCGGCAGCGGCGTGAGGTCTTTGGCTCGCCGTCCGAGCCCTATCCCGAGTTCTACACGCCGAAGCCGTACAGTAAGAGCTACGTGCTCCACCTCGACTCGTGGTACGCCCAGAGCCACCCCGACGAGGACTTCGCCGAGACGTTCGCGGTGTGGCTGTCGCCCGCGAGCGAATGGAAGCCCCGGTACGCTGGATGGCCGGCGGTGCGCAAGCTCGAATACATGGACAAGCTGATGGCGTCGATTCGCCATAAGGCGCCGCTGGTGGACAACCCGGCCGAGATCGACAGCCTGGTGCATCTGCGCAAAACGCTGCGGCAGCACTACCGGACCAAGCGGCGACACTACGGCGTGGACCATCCGAACTTCTACGATCGCGACCTGCGGCGCATCTTCTCCGACGCGCCCGAGCACGCGGGCAACCCCACCGCGGCGCAGTTCATCTCCCGCGTCCGCCGTCCGGTGCGGCGGGTGGTGGCCGGATGGACGGGCATCTATCAGTACACGATCGACCAGGTCATCGAGGAGATGGCCGCACGCTGCCGTGAACTGCGGCTGCGGCTGCCCGGCTCGGAGGAGCACGCGCGCCAGGAGTTCACCGTGCTCCTCACCGTGCAGGCCATGAACTACTTGCACAGCGGCGGCCACCGGCTGTTCCTATGAGAAAGGTCCGTGTGCTGGCGCTCGTCCACGAGCATCTCGTGCCGCCCCGCGACACGCAGGGGATCGACGTGCGCGAGGCCGAGTGGAAGATGGAGTTCGACGTCATCGAAACCCTGCGCGAGATCGGCCACGACGTGCGCGTGCGCGGCGTCCATGACGACTTGCGCGGCATCCGCGCCACCGTGGCATCGTTCAGCCCGCACATCGTCTTCAACCTGCTCGAAGCGTTTGCCGGCGTCACCACCTTCGATCAGAACGTCGTCAGCTACCTCGAGCTGCTCCACCTGCCGTACACCGGCTGCAACCCGCGCGGCCTCATCCTCGCGCGCGACAAGGCCCTCTCGAAGAAACTCCTCGCCTACCACCGCGTGCCGGTGCCCGATTTCACCGTGGTGGCCCTGGGCCGTCGCCCGAAGCTCCCTCGCCGGCTGCACTTCCCGCTCATCGTGAAGTCGGTGTTCTTCGAGTCGTCGGCGGGCATTTCGCAGGCCTCGGTGGTGGAGAACGACGACCAGCTGGCGAAGCGGGTCACCTTCATTCACGAGAGCCTCGGCACCGCCGCCATCGTGGAGCAGTTCATCGACGGCCGCGAGCTCTACGTGGGCGTGGTCGGCAACGAGCGGCTCGACGTGTTCCCGGTGTGGGAGATGTCGTTTGCCGGCATGTCCGACAATCGCTGGCGGATCGCGACCGAACGCGTGAAGTGGAGCACCCGCTATCAGAAAACGCACGGCATCATGACCGACGCCGCCGTCCTCGACGAGGGGATGGTGGCCCGCATCACCAACATCGCCAAACGCACCTATCGTGCGCTCGACTTGAGCGGCTACGCCCGCATCGACATCCGCCTCGACGATGAAGGCCGTCCGTACGTGCTCGAAGCCAATCCCAATCCCAACCTTGCCTACGGCGAAGACTTCGCGGAATCGGCCGAAAAGACCGGGATCAGCTATGAGGGGCTGCTCGACCGCATCATCCGCCTCGGCTTGCGCTGGGAGCCCGCGCGCACGGGTTCGGCAACCCCGTAGCACTCTTACCGACGAGTCAGAACCTCGTTACAGGCCGCTGATTTCGCGTCAAAACTCCAGACTTCATTCCAAGACGGCTGTGGTACGGATCGTGAACTCTCCTCCCAGAAGGCGTACGCCTTTCAGGAGGCATGACATGCACGGCAGCCGATGGCTCGCGATCGCGGTCTTCATGTCGGCGTGTGCCGCACCGGCGGCCACGGAGAATCCAACCCCTACGGATCTCGCGCTGCAAGCGGGCGAGACGAAGACGAGCACCGATCCGGCCGTGAACTCCGACGCCGCCGCGATCGCCGAATTCAAGACGCGCGTGGACGCGTACGCCGACCTGCACAAGCAGCTCGCCACGGGTGACGCCAAGCCGCGGCAAACCGAGGACCCGGCCAAGATCAGCGCCGCCAAGGCGGCGCTGGCCGCGAAGGTGCAGGCGGCACGTGCCAGCGCAAAACAGGGCGACATCTTCACGCCAGCGGTTCGCCCCGTCTTCCGGCGTCTGCTCGCGCCGGAGCTGAGAGGCGAAGACGGCCGCGACGCCAAGGCGGTGCTGAAGGACGATGCCCCGGCACCCGGCACCGTGCCGTTCAAGGTCAACGCGAAGTATCCCGAGAGCCAGCCGCTGCCGAGCGTGCCGACCAAGGTGTTGCTCTCGCTGCCGCCGCTGCCGGCGCCGCTCGAATACCGCATCGTCGGCCAGCACCTGCTGCTGCTCGACACCGCGGCTGATCTCGTCGTGGACTACATCCTCAACGCGATCACCACGTAAGGGAGGTCTCCATGCGTCGCGCGCACGTCATCGTTCTCCTGCTGGCCGTCCTGCCGCTGGCAGCGCCCGCCCAGGAGCTGCGTCTGCCGAACAAGGACGGGTCCGTCAAGTTCGCCGTCATCGGTGACAGCGGCGAGCCCGGCCCCGGCCAGACGGCGATCGCACAACAGATGGTCGCCTGGCGAAAGGGCTTTCCGTTTCCGTTCGTGCTGATGATGGGAGATAACCTCTACGGGGCGGAGAGTGCCCGGGACTATCAGAAGAAATTCGCGGACCCGTACAAGGCGCTCATCGACGGCGGCGTCAAATTCTTTGCCGCGCTCGGCAATCACGACGACGCCGGCCAGACGCAGTACAAGGCGTTCAACATGAACGGCCAGAAGTACTACACGTTCAAGCCGCAGAACGGCGCCCGGTTCTTCGCCGTCGACAGCAACTACGTGGACCAGAAGCAGCTCGAGTGGCTCGACAAGGAACTGGCGGCGAGCGGATCCGATTGGAAGATCATCTTCTTCCACCATCCGCTCTACTCGTCCGGCGCCACGCACGGTTCCGCGGATCTGCAGCGGGAATTGCTGGAGCCGGTGATCATGAAACACGGCGTCAACGTCGTGTTCACCGGACACGAACACTTCTACGAGCGGATCAAGCCGCAGAAGGGCGTCGCCTACTTCATCATCGGTTCGTCGTCGAAGATCAGGAAAGGCGACCTGCAGAAGTCGAACCTGACGGTGTACGGCAACGACTCGACCTACGCCTTCATGCTGATCGAGATCGTCGGCGACGAGCTCTATTTCCAGACCATCAACGACAAAGGGATGACCATCGACGCCGGGAGCATCCGGCGCGCGGGCGACGTCCGCCCGAATCCGAACGTCACCACGCAGCCGGTGGTGCCGCAGGCGAAGCCATCGCCCGTGCAGCCCGGACCCTCGGAGTCGAAATAGGGCCGCCAGCCACCGTCCGATTCGGCCCGCCGCCGGGGCGCGCCCGCCGATCATAGGGGGCGCCGCCCCCGGCAACTCCCTCCACAATCGCCCCCTGTCCCATTCGCCGGCCCCCGTCCGTCATTCGCCGGGGCGGGCACGGCGCTGGCCGAAACGCCCGCACCCCGCCTCCTGGCCCCCCGTAATCTCCTTTCAGACGCAATCGGGGAGAGGGCCATGACAGGACGCAATGCAGCGATGATGGCGGCGGGTTGGGCGGCGGCGGGCAGTGCGCTGACGGCTTCGCTCGTCGTCTGGCTCCTGCTGATGAGACCATTCGACCTGGTCGATGCCGCCAACCGTGACGACATCACCGGTCTTGCCAGACTGGCGGCGGCCACACTCTATGACATGCTGCTGCGTCTTCTCGACCTTCTGTGAGAGGCCCTATGGACGACCTGCACCCGCGGCAAGGCAACATCGTCATCGGCGTCATGCTCGTGTTGATCGGACTGGCGCTGACCCTGGACCGGGCCGGGGTGATCGCCTGGACCGGCCACTGGACGCTCTGGCCGGTGATTCTGATCGGCATCGGGCTCGCCAGTTTCGTCCAGTCGCCTCCCGGCGCGCCCAAGCGGGGCCTGCTGTTCATGATCGGCGGCCTGTGGCTGCTGGGCGGCGAGATGGGCCTGGTGTCCCTGGCCAACTCGTGGCCCCTCCTCGTGGTGGCCTTCGGGGTGGTGATCGCCCTCAACGGCGGAAGGCGGCGCCGCTACGATCCGACGCTGCCCGGTGCCCCCGGCGCCACCGGTGAGCCCGGCGGGCCCGCCGGGCCCGGTGAACCCACCGATCCCTGGCGGCGCGCCAGACGGGCCCGCCGTCACGAGCGACACCTGACACCGCTGGCGGTGATCGGTATCTGGATCGCGATCGTCGTGGCCGTTCAGGTCTCGGGGATCCGGACGCTGAACATCCAGTCCGGATCGAGCGATCGGCTGCAGCTGGTCTCGGTGATGGGGCGATCGGAGCACACGAGCACGGCCACCGCCTTTCACGGGGCGGGCGTGACCAACGTGATGGGGCGATCCGAGCTCGATCTCCGCAACGCGACGATGGCCCCGGGGGCGGAAGCCTCGGTGGAAGTGTTCTCGGTCATGGGCGGTGTCGTCGTCCGCGTGCCTCCCGGCTGGACGGTCGACACCACCGGCCTGCCTGCCGCCATGGGAAGGGTGGCCGACAATCGGTTTCCCCCGTCCGACAAAGAGAAGGAGGCGGCGGCAAGCACAGGGCCGCCACCGCGCCTGGTGCTTCGGGGGCTGGTGCTGATGGGCCGGCTGGTCATCGCGTCCTAGTTGTCGCGGCCGGGACACTGGTCCGGTCTGGAGAGAGTCATGTCCTTCGATGGATCGGAAAACAGCCGCTTCGCAATAAACCCGCGGCTGATGGTGGGCGCGGCGATCGCCCTCCTTGGTGTCCTGCTGACGCTCGATCGCTTCAATCTGGCGGTGGCCGCGGAGCTCCTGCGGTTCTGGCCGGCCGCGATCATCGCCGTGGGCCTGGCGATTTTCGTGCAGTCGCGCAAGGTTGGCGGCGGCATCAACGGCGTCATCGTCATGGGCGTCGGCGGGTGGCTCCTGCTGAACTCGCTCGGCATCGTCCAGGTCCGATTCTGGCAACTGTTCTGGCCCATGGTGCTCATGGCGATCGGGTCGATCCTGGTCGTCCAGACCCTGCGGCACCGCGGCCCGGCGGGCGCAAGCGGCGACGACACGCTGACCGCCTTCGCCGTCCTGAGCGGCGTCAAACGCACCAGCGGCGCCGTCCGCTTTCGCGGCGGTGAGCTCACCCTCTTCATGGGCGGCGGCCACATCGATCTGCGCCAGGCGACGATTCCGCGCGGTGAGGAGGCGGTGATCGACATCTTCGCCGTCATGGGCGGTTGTGAAATCATCGTGCCCCCGTCGTGGACGATCGCCACGCCGCTCGTGCCGGTGATGGGGGGCGTCGAGGACAAGCGGCTCCCGTCGCTACCGGAGCACGCCGACAGCGTCTCCGGAAGCGTGGCACCGCCGCGCCTGGTGCTGCGCGGTCTCGTCGTGATGGGCGGCGTGCAAATCAAGAGCTAGCGGCCACTCATGCACCCGATCCTCGCGCGGCTGGAGCGCCTGGCCGCCTATCTCGCGCTCTGGTGCGCGATCGGCGTCCTCGTCGGACTCGTCCTCACGCAGCAAGGGCTGACGTGGCCGGAAGCGCTCGTGCTGGTGCTCCCGCCGCTGCTGGTCTACGCCTTCGTCTGCCTGTCGGCCTGGTACGTGTGCCGCGCGATGCCGCTGGCCTCGAGCGGTGTCCCCGGCGTCCTCACAGCCTCGATCGTCGCGGCGTCGGTCGCCGGAGCGTTGTGGCTGGCGCTCGACGAGACCTGGATTTCCACGCTCGAATCGATGCCGGCGCTCGCGCCGGTCACCGTCCGCTTCCGCGCGCAGACGCCGTTTCTCTTCGCCGTCAGCGTGATGCTGTTCCTGCTCGTGCTCTCCGTGCACTACGTGGTGCTCGCCTTCGAGGCGTTCCGCGACGCCGAGCGCCAGCAGCTCGAGCTGAAAGTCCTGACCCGCGATGCCGAGTTGCGGGCGCTCCGCGCCCAGGTCGATCCGCACTTCCTCTACAACAGTTTGAACTCCATCAGCGCGCTCACCGGCACCGATCCGGCCGCCGCCCGGCGGATGTGCCTCCTGCTCGCCGACTTCCTGCGGACGACCCTGCGGGTGAGCACGCAGGAGAGCATCACGCTGGCCGAGGAGCTGACGCTCGCGGACCGATTCCTGAGCATCGAGCAGGTGCGCTTCGGGCCACGCCTCCAGGTCGAGCGCCGTATCGACGAGACCGCCTCGCAGTGCCGGATCCCCCCCCTCGTCCTCCAGCCGCTGCTCGAGAACGCGGTGGCGCACGGAATTGCCGGCCTGATCGACGGCGGCACCATCCGCCTCGACGTCGAGCGGCGGAACGGCCGGTTGTCGATCGCGGTGGAGAACCCGAGAGATCCGGACGCACTGCCGCGCACGCGCGGCAGCGGCGTCGGCCTCGAGAACGTCAGGCGCCGCCTGTCGATCGTCTTCGGGGGGACGGCACGCCTCGACGCCGTGCCGGGCCCGAGCGGCTTCCGCGTCGCCCTTGATCTACCCTGTGCCATCGATGAGTGACGTGCCCCCTGTCCTGCTCCGCGTCGTGATCGTGGACGACGAACCGCTGGCGCGCGCCGTGCTGCGCGAATACCTCACGAGCGAGCTGCACGTCGAGGTGGTGGCGGAGTGCGCCAACGGGTTCGAGGCGGTGAAGGCCGTCTCCGAGCTCGCGCCGGATCTGCTGCTCCTCGACGTTCAGATGCCCAAACTCGACGGCTTCGAGGTGCTCGACCTGGTCGCCCGCGAGGTGGCGGTGGTCTTCACGACGGCCTACACCAGTACGCGCTGCGGGCGTTCGAGGTGCACGCGGTGGACTATCTGTTGAAGCCGGTGAGCCCCGAGCGGCTCAGCGCCGCGCTGGCCAGAGTGCGCGAGCGGCTCGGGCGCGGCGAGCGATCGGCCTCCGAGGGCGCCATCGCGGCAGCGCGCCCGCCGGAGGGACGCGCGCACCGCGTGCTGGTGCGGGACGGCCCGCGCGTGCACGTCATCCCGGTGGACAAGATCGACTACGTGCAGGCGCAGGACGACTACATCTGCATCCGGTCCGAGGGGAAGGACTTCCTCAAGGAGCAGACGCTCGCGGAAACCGAGGCGTCGCTCGATCCCGCCGTCTTCGTCCGGATTCACCGCTCCTACCTCCTGAACCTGGCACGGCTGGTGCGCGTGGATCAGGACGAACGGGAGAACCGCGTTGTGGTGCTCACGGATGGCCGCCGCCTGCCCGTGAGCCGCGCCGGTTACACGCGCCTCAGCGCGCTGCTGTAGCCTTTCGTTCCTGAGGCGGGTCTGAAGACCCGCGGCCACACACCGTGGCCAAACGCGTCGAATTTCTGCGCGATGTCCTTGAGTGTCCACTCGACGGCCTTGTCGCCCCCGCCGCTCACCTCGCTCATCAGAATTTGACGGTCTTCCGATCGGGCGTCGATGTGGAGGGCACGACCCAGGGCTAGCCCCTTTTCCCGCAGGCCGAAGATGCGGTGCAGGGTCTCGACGATGGTGGTGACCACCATCGCCAGGACCAGCATGGTGATTCCAAAGGCGAGCGCGGCATCAAGTCCCTGCATCGGTGTACCTCACGCTTGCGAGGGCTTCCGAACACGCTCCGGCCCCGCCCTACGGCGGCGTCATCGGGCGGGAGCCTTCACCGGCAGCGGCGGAGCGGTGACACAGGGGGCCGGTGCGAACTTGCTGGCGTCAGCCTCCCGTCGGAAGTTCGTGCTCGTGTAGAACGGCTGCGCGAGATATCGCGGATCGTCGATGACCGTGACGACATTGAGCCAGTCGTCGCCGTTCGGGTGGGTCGGCAGGCGGTGGATGTACTCGGTGATGGTCGCCTGCTCGCTGTATGGCACGCCGTTCTTCCGCAGGTAGCCTTCCTTGAAGTTCGTCGTGACGGCCTTCAGCGAGCCGCCGCGCTGAAGGGCGCTCGCCCCGCGCGGCGGCGGGCCGCCGCGCAATCCCTGACCGCCGCCGCCGGGCACGGGCGGCCCCGCCGGGCCGGCGCCAGGTCCGGCCGGCGCCTCGGGCCCGCGGCCGATGCCGGGCCCTTCCCACTCGGCGCGCGAAAAGCCCTGCCACGTCTTCTCCGACCCTGCCTGCACGCTGCGATCGAACACCAGCAGCCGCGTCTGCGTGCCGGCGTCGAACTCCAGCTTCAGCGTGGACGGGTCCTGCCACGAGATGCGCAGCCGACCGGGCTGGCGCATGATGCCGCCGACGCCGAACGCCTTGCACTGGTTCCCGCTCGCATTGTCGGCGTTGGGGTCCCAGGCCATGGCGGCTTTGCGCCCCTCGCCGTTGACCGGCACGCTCGCCACGTCGCCCTTCGGCGGCGTCACCATCCGCCAGCGCCAGTCCTCGGTGACGACCGCCACCCAGGTCCCCTGGAGATCGACGGGAGCGGCCTGACGCGCCGTGAGCGGCGGGCCGGGCGGCGCGCCGCGCTGCGCCGAGACGCCGGCCCATGCCAACGTCATCGCCGCAGCAACCGCCAACGCGGAAAGCGCGACCCGGGACACCGACCGCGTGCGCTGGCTCATCGTGCGCCTGCCGACGCCGCCGCCGGCTTGGAAAGGTCCTTGTAGATCGCCTCGATGAACATCGCCGTGGTCCACTGGCCCGTGTCGGACCCGTAGCGGCCTTCGTAGTCGAGCGCCGGCCGCGCCGCCTTCACCTGATCGAGCGTCATCTTGCGCGCCACCATGTCCTTGATGCGATCGCGGATGATCACCAGCATGTCGCGGTACCACACGACCTCGTGCTCGTCGCTGATGCGGCCGTGGCCGGGAATGACGAAGGTGCCCGCCTCCTGGAGCATCTTGCTCGGCACGGTCAACTCGAGCAGCCGGTTGAGCGCGTCGATCTCACCCTGAACGCTGCCGCCGGCCGCCACGTCGATCACCGGGAAGCTGTCGGTGCGGAAGACGTCGCCCGCCACCACCACGTCGGAGCGGCGGAAGAACACCACGGTGTCGGCGTCGTTCACCGACGACTCGTCGTGATAGAGGATCACCGGCTCGCCGTTGTAGGGGAAGTCGCGGGACCCCTCGAAGTAGGTGTTGTACGGCCTGGCCGCGTCCGGAACCCCGCGTTCGATCATCCGCGCGTTGCCGTTCTCGTGCGCCACCACGGCCGCCTGGTTGCCGTTGACGGTTCGTCCGGCCTTCGACACCTGCTCGTTGTTGCCGATGTGATCGGCGGTAGGAGTGGTGTTGATGATCCAGCGGATCTCCTTGCCCGGCGCGATCCCCTTGATGGCCGCGATCACCTTCTCGCTCTGCCCCGCCGCGCCCGTGTCGACAACGACGATCCCGTCCTCGCCGACCTGTGCCGCGATGTTCGCGCCGGCGCCGACGATCATATAGACGTTGCCTTGCACCTTCACGGCGCGGACGTCACCGGGCGGGAGCGGCTGCGGCAGCACGGCCGGCGCGAAGCCCCCGTTCCTGGCCGGGTTGGGTCGCGAGGCGGCAGCGCCCGGCTTCCACTCGGGCAGCAGAGACTCGGCGCCGCCGCGCACGCCCTCACGCGGCATGGCGTGCCGGCCCTCGAACTCCCCCGCCCACGGGTTCTTGCCCGGCAGGTAGTGCGGCACGAGGTTCTTGTCGCGTGGCACCTCCATCGCGTATTCGCAGTTGTAGAGCCAGTTGGTATTGCCGCGCTCCATGAGCACGAATTCCTGGCTGCGGATGTAGGGCTCGGTCAGGTAGACGGGATCGGTGGCAATCGTCACCTGCGACAAGACGTTGCCGTGCCGCATCCAGTACTCCACCACGGTGGTGCGGTCACTCGCGGGCACGCCGCTGCGGCGGAAGTAGCCCTGCTTGATGTGCGTCGTGGTGATGACGAGGGTGTCGCCGTTCCATTCGCCGGTCGAAAAGCCCATGAACGTGTGGGGCGCGTACTCGGGCGGGTGCGGGCGGCCGTCCAACCAGATGGTGCGGCGCTGCTGGTAGGTGCCCAGGTACATCTGGATGGCGAGGAGCTCCTGGGTATCGGGCTGCGTCTCCTGCCAGATGCGGAACTGGTTGGGCCCGAAGAACATGTAGGGCAGGGTGTAGGGCGCGCACTGCTCTTCGAGCACCGAGTGGCGGCCCACGTCGTAACTGTCGCCGAACATGCGCGCCGCGTCGTTCAGGGGGATGCCGCTGAAGTCGCCGGGCTCCTCGCCGGGCACGCGGTCCGGCTGGTCCTCGTGATAGCGCCCGCTCCACTCGCCCGAAAAATTCACCTGCGCGGCGGCGGGCATTGCCACCAGCAGCAGGCACGCGACGGCCAGCGCGGCCCACGCCGACGTCCGGAGCCTCACCATGGTCATCACCTCAGTGCTACTGGAAAACCTGCGTCTTCGATGTCGTGCTTTGCAGGTGCTGATTCAAATCGGGGAGGCATGACACTTCCTGTATGTCCACGTCGACGACGCGGTTGAAGCGCTTGGTGCTCTTCCACTCGCCTTCCCAGTTGTCCGGGTCGGTCATCGTGAACTCGATCTCGAGCTGCTTGCCGTCGTTCACCATGCGGAAGCGCTCGACGATGTGCAGCTTCTCGCCGGCGGGAATGGCGGGGCCGTCCTGATCCATCCAATGGTGGTCGCCGCGGAAGCCGACGGTATCGACCACCAGCTCGTTGCCCTGCCACGTGCCGATCGACTCACCGTTGTAGGTGCGGACGACCACGTCGGGATCGGTGTGCTTGCGGCCATCCAGATAAATGATGCGGACGCTGTTCATGAACCCACTGATCATGTAGATGGCGGTGGGCTTCTGGATCATCGCCATCGGCCAGTAGCGCGTCATGATGAGCGGGAGGCCGGCCGGCCAGCACTGGCCGATGTCGTCCTTGTACACCTTCCCCTCACCGTCGTACTTCATGGAGGTGTCGAACTCCTTCTGCGCCGCTGCGGTGAGCTTGGGATAGGGCGGGAGGTAAAAATGCCACGCCTTCGGGTCCTGGCTCACGTCGATGAACCAGTTGCTGGTGACGTCGAACGGCGGCGTCGGACGCGCCTTGTTCAAGTTGGCCGGCGCCAGGGCGCTCAACGTCCCCGCCGCAATCGCGTCCGCTTCGGCTTGCGTGGGGGCCGCGGGCGCGGCGGGCGCCGGCTGCGACGGCGCGGGCGAACAGGCGGCCACCGTGACACTGAGCGCAGCGGCGGTCGCGACCGCGCGGATCAACCGTGGGTTCATGATGCGCATGCGGGCGCCGCCCTACTTCGATTCCGGCGTGCCGAGACGCGCCGGGCGTTCGAGCAGCTCGCGGCCGTCGGGGAGCGTCATCGACACGAAAATCCCCGAGGGCTCGCCGCTCCGGACCGGGTTCACCACGACCGTGACCTTGTCGCCCGGCTTGATGATGTTCGACTTCCATCCGGCGCGAATCAGATAGGTCGGGCTGGTCAGCTCCACGCCCCACACGATGATCTTGCTCTTGTCCTTCTCGTCCGGGACCTCGACCTCGATCCAGGTGTGCGGGTTCTGCCAGCGGAATTCCTTGACCGTGCCCACCAGGGTCACCTTCTTGGTCCGATCGAACGCAGCCGGCGAATGATGAGCGAGCGCCGGGGCGCCCAGCGCCACGGCCATCAGTGCCGACAACAATACCTTCTTCATCGCATCTCCTTCGCGCGGCGGCGGCCTCTGCTCCGCCGGGCGCGACGTGAAGCCCCGCCCGGAGGGCGGGCAATCAAACGGTTGGTCCGCGAAGCGGACCGACGAACCAGTGCGGCTGTAGCGGCTCGCAACGCGAGCCGCCCCGCGAGGCGCAGCCTCGCCTACCGCACGTGGACTTTCGAGGACGTACTCTGCAGGTGCTCGTTCAGATCGGGCCGGCATTCGACCTCTTGCACGTCGATGTCGTTCACCCGGTTCCAGCGCCGCACCCCTTTCCATTCACCTTCCCAGTTCTTCGGATCCGTCAGCGTCATCGCGATTTCGAGCTGGTTGCCGACCATCCGGATGCGCTCCACGATGCGCAACTCGCCGCTCGCCGGCACGCCCTGATCCACCCAGTGATGCTCGTCGTCGATGAAGTTCTTCGTCTCGACCACCAGCGTGTCGCCCTCCCAGTGGCCCACCGACTCGCCGTTGAAGGTGCGCACGACGATGTCGGCGTCGGTGTGGGGACGGCCGTCGAGGAAGACGGTCCGCAGGCTGTTCATGAACTCGCTGACCATGTAGATCGCGGCCGGCGTCTGAATCATCGCGATCGGCCACACGCGCGTCATGATGATCGGCACGCCCGCCGGCCAGCAATTCCCGATGTCGTCGCGGTAGACCTTCCCGTCGGCAATGGCCTTCACGTAGGCGTCGCGGTGCTTCTGCGCCGCCGGCGTGAGCTTGGGGATGGCCGCCGGACCGAACAGCCACCCTTGGATGCCGGGGCTGTTGTCGATAAACCAGTTACCGGTCAGATCGAACGGTGCCTTCGGCCGGGGTTTGGCGATGTTCTCCGGCGCCAGCGCGCTCAGCCGCGTGCCGGGTGCTGCCTGCCCCTGCGCGAACGCCGCGACGGGGCCGGTCGCGAGCGCAGTCGCGAGCAATCCCGTGCAGATCCACCTGCGTCGTATCAGCGCTGCCATGGATGTTCTCCCAGACGTGCCATCGCGGCGCGCCATTGTAACGCCGGGGCGCGGCTTTCATGAAAACGCACGTGGCTGCAACGCGCAAGCGACGGCGATTTCCGTGAGTGGAGGTACTGAAATCGTGATCGTGGACAGCGGGACCATCGATCCGGCGCCCCCTCGGCAGACGGATATCTGCAGGCAATGCAAGCGATTGAGCATGGCGAGGTTGCGGGCCGCCGTGGCACATCGCTTGCCGGCACTACCGATGGACGACCCATCGTGACACGACCCTCATCCCCCCCTTCCTTTCCGGGCGGCACCCCCACGCCCGACGATGAAGAATTGGCCCTCGAGGTTGACGCGCTCATTCATGAGCTCGGTGTAGACGCGTCCTCGCTCGAGGTCGAGGCGGTCGAACCCGAGCAGACGGCCGACTCCGAACCCGATTTCCTGGATGAGGAGATCGCGCTGGATCTCGACGGCGATCTCGACCTCGATCTCGACCTCGACACGGTCTGGTCGAAGGACCGCCCCATCGATCCCGAGGTACACGAGGCCGAAATCGCCCTCGTCGAGGCGCATGCCAAGGCGCGCATGGCCGCAGAGGTGGCGCAGGTCAAGGCGCAGGCCGCGGCCGAGCGGCATGCGGAGCTCGAACGCCTCGAATCCGAAGCCGTGGCGCAGCGCGACGCGGCCGTGGCCGAAGCCAGGGCGCAGGCCGAACAGGTGGCCCGCGAGTCGTTGGCGGCTGAACTGGCCCGCCTCGAAGCCGACGGCGACGCTCGCCGCGAGGCGGCGGTCGCCGAGGCCCGCGCTCAGGCCGAACAGGCGGCGCGCGAATCGCTGCAGCTCCAGCTCGAACGTCTCCAGCACGAGGCAGCGGCCACGCGCGAGGCCGCCGTCTCGGACGTCCGCTCGCAAGCCGAGATCGCCGCGCGGGAGTCGCTGCAGGCCGAACTCGCCCGCCTCGAACGCGACGCCGCGGCGCAACGCGACGCCGAAGTCGCGCAGGCGCGGGCGCAGGCCGAAATCACGGCGCGCGAATCGCTCGCCAATGAGCTGCAGCGGCTCGAGGCCGAAGCCGCCGCCGGTCGCGAAGCGGCCGTGGCGCAGGCGCGTGCCCAGATGGAAGTGGCCGCGCGCGAGTCGCTGGCGGCAGAGATCGCCCGTCTCGAGGCCGAAGGCGAAGCGCAGCGCGAAGCCGCCGTTGCCGAAGCGCGCGCCCAGGCCGAGCACGCGGCGCGCGAGGCCCTGAAGGTCGAGCTCGAGCGGCTTCAGCTGGAGACATCCGCCAAGCGCGATGCCGCCGTTGCCGACGCGCGGGCCCAGGGTGAAACCGCGGCCCGTGAAGCGCTGCAGGCCGAACTCGCGCGCCTCGAGCACGAAGCGGCGGCGCGCCGCGACGCCGAAGTCGGTGAAGCGCGGGTGCAGGCCGAGGCGGCCGCCCGCGAGGCGTTGACCGTGGAGCTGCGGAAGCTCGAGGCCGAGGCCGCCGATCGACGCGACGCGGCCGTGGCCGAGGCGAAGGCCCAGGCGGAAGCCACCGCGCGCGAATCGCTCCAGCAGGAACTCTCCCGTCTGGCCCACGACGCAGCGGCCAAGCGCGACGCCGCGGTGGCGGAAGCCCGCAGCCAGGGTGAGCAGTCGGCCCGCGAAGCGTTGAGCGCGGAACTGAAGCGGCTCGAAACCGAAGCGGCGGCGCTCCGCGACACCGCGGTGGCCGATGCCAAGGCTCAGGCCGAGCACGCCGCACGAGCGGCGCTCGCCACCGAGCTGTCGCGGCAGGACGCGGAAGCCGCCGCCCGGCGCGATGCGGCCGTGGCCGATGCGCGCGCGCAGGCCGAACAGGCGGCGCAGGAAGCGCTGCGCCAGGAGCTCACGCGACTCGAAGCCGGAGAAGCGCTCAAGCGCGAGGCCGCGGTGGCCGAGGCCAAGCGCCAGGCCGAGCACGCCGCGCAGGACTCACTGCGCCAGGAGCTGGAGCGCCTGGCGGCGGAGGCCGGGGCGCTGCGCGACGCGGCCGTGGCCGAGGCACGGGCCCAGGCGGAGACCGCCACCCGCGAGTCGATGAGCGTCGAGGTCGAGCGCGTGAAGACCGAGACTGAGGAACGCCTGCGGCGCGAGCTGGAGCGCGCCCGCGCCGAACTCGGCTCCGTGCGGGCCGAGGCGATGGCCGAGGCGCGGATGGCGGCCGAGCAGGCGGCCACGCGGGCCCTCCAGGACGAAGTGGCGCGCGTGCGCATCGAGACCGAATCGCGTCTGAGCCAGGAGCTCGCGCACGTCCGCGAGCAGGCTGAGATGGCGCGCCGGCTGCAGCTGCAGTCGCAGGAGCAGGCCGAGAGCATGCGGGAGCAGGCGGCGCGCGACGTCCAGTCGGCGGCGCAGAAGGCGGCGGCCCGCGCCTTCGAGGTGGAAGCCGTCCGGATTCGCGCCGAGGCCGAGTCGCGGCTCAGGGAAGAGACCGAGCGAGCGCGCCTGGACGCGCACACGCAGCTTGCTGGCGAGGTCGCGCGCATCCGCACGGAGAGCGAGGAGCGGCACAAGGCGGATCTCGCCGACGTGCGGGCGCAGATGTCGCAGCTCCAGGAAGCGGCGGCGCGCGTCACGCAGACCGCGGCCAGCCCTCCCAGCCCGCGTCCTGAACCCAGGCCAAAGCCGGCGCCCCCCGACGAGGCGTTCCCCGATCCGGAGACTGACGAGAACTTCGTGGCTGCCGGCTGGGTCCCGGCCGTGGGCGGTGGTGCGGCGCCAGGCACGAACCGCCGGCGGACGTGGGTCGCGGGTGCGGGCGTCACCGTCGTCGCGCTGGTGGCCGGCGTGGCGTTGCTCGGCCGGCCGGCTTCGATGCCCAAGAACGATCCCCCGGCCGCGCCGACCGCTGCCGAGGCCGCCGCGAAAGCACCGGCCCTGACCGCCGAACTGACGACGACGCGCCGCGCGGCCCCGGCCCGCCGCGCGGCGGCGCCCGCCGCGGCGCCGGCGGCGGGCGCCGCCGCCAGGCCTGCGCCTGCGCAACCGGGGTCGTCGGCGCCAGCGATGCTGACCGTGTTCTCACGCATCCCGCTCGACATCTACTTCGAGGGCAAGCGGATCGGCACGACCGACGACGGCCAACTGCTCGTGCCGCCCGGCCAGCACCGGCTCGAGCTGGTGAGCCGCCGCTTCAACTATCGCGGTGAGCTGACACTCTCGATGCATGCCGGCCAGATCCTGTCGCACACGGTCAGTCTGCCTTCCGGCGTGCTGCGCGTCCGCGGCGTGGCCGGCACCGAGGTGTGGATTGAGGGCGAGCACATCGGCGCGCTGCCCCTCGCCGAGGTGACCGTACCCATCGGCACCCGCGAAGTCGTGTTTCGCCACCCGCAATACGGCGAGCGCCGCCAGGTGGTGGAGGTCGGCGCCGGCGCACCGGCCGACATCTCGGTGTCGTTCGGAGCCGTCGCGGCGGCCGACGCCGCCGCAACCCTGGAGGCGCCTGCGCCCGCGGCACCTGCACCCGGGGCGACGCCCGCACCGGCCCCGCGGCTCGCGCCGCTGAGCGCGCCGCGTGCGCCGCGCTCGGACTCGGTCCGCTAGAACGCTGCAGGATCGTCCCAGGGCGGTCTAAAGACCGCCCTCTACATTACGAAGACCGGTTGTGCCGGCGCGGTTGCATCGCTACCATTACCCGCATGCTCTCGCGCGCATGCGTCTGCAGTGTTGCGTTCGTCCTCCTGATCGCGGCCGCGCCCGCGCCGGCGGCGGCGCAGAGCGCCCCCTTCAGGCCCGAAGTCGGCCAGCCTGGCAAAGACGTCGTGTGGGTGCCGACTCCGGAAGGGCTGGTCGAGAAGATGCTCGACCTCGCCAAGGTCACTCCCAGCGACTTCGTGATCGACCTCGGGTCGGGTGACGGGCGCAATGTCATCGGCGCCGCCAAGCGCGGCGCCCGGGCGCTCGGCGTGGAATACAACCCCGACATGGTGGAACTGTCGCGGCGAAACGCCGCGGCCGCGGGTGTGGGCGATAGGGCCCGGTTCGAGCGCGGCGACATGTACGAGGCTGACATCTCGAAGGCGTCGGTGATGGCGCTCTTCCTGCTGCCCAGCAACCTGCTGCAGCTGCGCCCGAAGTTCCTGGCGTTGGCTCCTGGCTCGCGCATCGTGTCGAATACGTTCCTCATTGCCGACTGGACGCCCGACGCCAGCGAGCGCATCGACGCCTGCGAGATGTGGTGCGAGGCGCACTTGTACATCGTGCCGGCGCAGGCCGGTGGCACGTGGCGGATCCCGGGCGGCGAGCTGGTGCTCACCCAGACCTTCCAGAAGCTCACCGGCACCATGACCGCCGGCGGCGTCGCGACGCCGGTCACCGGTTCGCTGCGCGGCGAGGAGATCGAGCTCTCGGGCGGCACGACCCGCTGGATGGGGCGCGTCCGCGACGGAGCGCTGGAGTTCACCGACAGCGGCGGCCGGCGGACACGCGCGACGCGCGCACGCGAGTGAGCCGTCCTACGGCGGCGGCTTCAGGCAACAGCGAACCGGCGTCAAGCCGGTTGGCCACAGACTGTCGCGCGGTCCGCGTCGTGTGCGGGCCGCGCAGGAGACGGCTATGACATGGTGGTTGTGGGTGGCCCTCGGCCTGGTCCTCGGCGCCATCGAGCTGGCGACACCGGGCGGCTTCTTCGTCATCTTCTTCGGCGTCGGAGCCGTGGTCGTCGGCCTGGCGGAACTCGCCGGGCTGGGACTGCCTCCGTGGGGTCAGTGGCTGGCCTTCCCCATTCTCGCCGTGGTCGCCCTGCGGCTCTTCCGCCGTCCGCTGCTCGCGTGGCTGCAGCCGGCCACCACGAAAAGGGTCGATTCGATGGTCAGCGAGATCGCCGTGCCGGTCGCCGCCATCGAGGCCGGACAGCACGGACGGGCCGAGCTGCGCGGCACCATGTGGGCCGCGCACAACATCTCGCCAACGGCGGTCGGCGCGGGACAGCGGTGCCGCGTGGTGGCCGTCAACGGTCTTCAGCTCGACATCCGTCCGGAGTGAGGTAGCTGCCTGTGGAAACCACCCTCGTCGTCCTCATCCTCGGGGTTCTGTTCCTCCTCTTCATCCTCTACAAGACCGCGGTCGTCGTCCCGCAGCAGAACGCCATCGTCGTGGAGCGCCTGGGGCGCTACCACGCCACGCTCAACGCCGGGTTCCATCTGCTCGTCCCGTTCGTGGACGTGATTCGCTACCGGCACTCCCTCAAGGAGCAGGCGATCGACATCCCGGCGCAGGTGTGCATCACGCGCGACAACGTGCAGGTGGGCGTGGACGGCATCCTCTACCTGAAGGTGCTCGACCCGGAACGCGCGTCCTACGGCATCTCGAACTACACGTTCGCCATCATCCAGCTGGCCCAGACGACGCTGCGCAGCATGATGGGCAAGATCGATCTCGACCGCACCTTCGAGGAGCGCTCGAGCATCAACACCGAGATCGTCAGCGAGCTCGACAAGGCGTCCGAAGCGTGGGGCGTGAAGGTGCTGCGCTACGAGATCAAGAACATCGAGCCGCCGGCCGACATCATCGCCGCGATGGAGAAGCAGATGCGCGCCGAGCGCGAAAAGCGCGCCGTGGTCCTGCAGTCGGAAGGCCAGCGCGACGCGGCGATCAACACCGCCGAAGGCGAGAAGCAGCAGGTGATCAAGGCCTCGGAAGCCAAGCGGCAGCAGCAGATCAACGAGGCCGAAGGCCAGGCGTCGGCGATCAAAGCCGTGGCCACCGCCACCGCGCAGGGCCTTCGCGAGGTGGCCGGCGCCATCCAGTCCGACGGCGGCCGCGACGCGGTGCAGCTGCGCGTGGCCGAGCAGTACGTGGCGCAGTTCGGGGAGATCGCGCGGAAGACGACCGCGGTGATCGTGCCGGCCAACCTGACGGACGTGGCCGGGATGATTGCCGCCGCGATGCGCGTCTTCGACACCGCCGCCGTGAAGCCGGGAGGCCCTGCAAGCCCGCCGCTTCCGCCTGTCCGCTGATCGTCCCGCTAGCCTGCCCAGGCAGGGCGCGGTTTATCGCGATTCGGGAACGAGGGAGATCTGAATCCGCTTGCGGTACCTCACCGGGGTGGCGCCGTGCGTCGCCGGCCGGTACTGCCAGGTCTTGGCGGCGCCAAGCACGAGCCGATCGTAGGAGGGATTCGGCGGGCCTTCGATGGTGGCCGACTCGACCGCTCCGGTCTGGTCGATGACGACTTCGACCATCAGCGACCCGCCGCTCAGCAGGCGGCCGGGATACGGCGGCACGGCCTGCCGGATCGTGACCGGCGGCACGATGTCGCCATCGGCAGGCGAGTAGATCCGCGGCGTCCGGTCCACCACGGGGGCCGGGGCGGGTGCCGCTGCGGGCGGCGAAGGCGGCGGCGCAATGGCCTCGGCCGCCAGGTCGTGGAAGCCGGTGGCGAGCAGTTTCAGATCCGCCAACGGGGGCAGGGCGCTCACGCTCTCGATGTCCGGGTCGTTCAGCCCGGCCAGCACCTGCGTGAAGCCGCGGGCGGCCGCAGCGTAGTCCTTAATATCGAACGCGGCCTTGGCCGAGACGTAGCCCTGCTGCACGATGCCCGGCAGGAGTCGGCGGCGCGCATCGGTGAACGCCGACCGCAGGCGCGGCGGCAGGTCGTCGGCCGCCGGACGATAGAGCGGGTCCTGCGTGATCATGCTCTCGATGATCCGGCCGGCTTCGCTGGAGTTGCCGACGGCCACGAGACAGAGCGCACGATACAGGTCGATCGCCAGACGATCCGGGGCGGGCGGATTTTCCGACAGCAGCCCGTTGAGCATGTCGAGCGCGCCGCCGTACTCGGCCGACGCGTACAGCGTGCGCGCCGCGGCGAACGACGCCGTCGGTGCCGGTGCCTGCGCCGAAACCCCCGAGACGGAGGCCACCAGCACGGCTGCGACAAGCCAGGTTCTCAGTGCGTTCATTTCGCCCTCATGTCCATGCTGACCCGGGTCGGGGCGCCAGTGGTCACGGTGGCCGTGGTGCGGCGCTCGCCGAGATCGGGATGACGGAAGACGATTTCGTGCGTGCCGATCGGCACCGAGACGCTGCCGATCGGCGTTTCGCCGACGCGCTCGCCGTCGATCGACACCTCGGCCCACGGCAGCGCGTTCACCGCCATGGCGCCCTTGGGCCAATCCGGCCTCACCGCCGCGACCTGCCCCGGCGCCACGTCCACCGTGCGGGTGGAGCGATAGTCCAGCGCCTCGTTGACGAACTCGAGATCGTGGCGGCCGACGGCGACCATGATGCGATCGCTGCGGCTGCTGCCAACGAGACGGCCCGCCTCGAACACCTGCAGATCCGCCGGCGCGCTGATGGCAATCCACCCCGAGACGTTGCCGCCCTGCGGCTTGGTCATCGGCACGACGAGCGACGCCGTCGCGCCCGGCTCGATCAGGACATCGTCGCTGAAGCTGCCCGACTCGTTTTCGAGCACCACCCTGTGGGTGCCGGCGGTGAGCCCCCTGACAGTCACCGGTGTGCGCCCGTACCCCTTGCCATCCACGCTCACGGTCGCTTTCGACGGATCGGTGCGCACCTGCAAGTCGCCGATGGCCGCGGCCCCCTTGGGCAACTCGATGAAGTGGGACACGTGCGCGCCGGCCTTCAGGGTCACCGGCACCTGGCGCCGCTCCGCGCCGTTGACGAGCTCGACCATGTGCGCGCCGGGCGGCAGCGAGACCGTCAGCGGCGTCATGCCGCGCTCGGTCCCGTCGATGAACACCGGCACCTTGTCCGGGTTCGTGCCGATCTCGAGCGTGCCGCTCGACGGCGGCGGAGCCACAACCGTGCCCGTCCGGCGGTCCATCATGGTGACGCCAGTGGTCACGGCGATCAGCAGGACGACGCCGGCAATGACCCACGGGCTCGTCCACATCGGCCGGCCATGTTTCGCCGCGGCGGCGGCCACCACCGGTTCGGCACGCGCCGGTTCGTCCTCGTCACCGTCGGCGTCAGCCTGAGCCTCGAAACGGCCGGTCTCGAAGCCGTTCGTCAGAACCGGCATGCGATCCGGCTGGCGCGCCGTTTCGTGGCGCGGCGCTTCGAGCGGTTCGGGCTCGAGTTCGGGCACGCGCAACTCGGCGGCCGCGGCACGCGGGGCGAACGGCGTCACCGATCGCAGGCCGAGGGGCGGCGGCACGGGAGGCAGGAACGCCGCCGGCGCGGGGAACGGTGTCACCGTGGACAGCGGCGTGGGCTCGAATTCCGACTCCTGATCGGCGTCGTCCTCCACGTCCGCAGGCGCGCTGGCGAGGCTCGACGCGAACAACGGCTCGACGGGTGCGGGCGCGTCGAGAGTGGCGACAGGCCTTGCAAGGGTCCGGAACGGGTCGGATGGAGCAGTGAGCTCCTCGTCCACGACCGGAGCGCGTTCAGCCACCGGCTCGGGAGCCACAACCGGCACCGGCTCGACCGGGGCAAACGGCGCGACGACCGCAGAACGCACGACGGCCTGCGCGACCTCTACGGCCGGGGCCGCCTTGACCGGCTCCACCGGCGCGGCGGGTTGAGGTTTCGCCTGTGCCGCGTGGCGCTCGAGCGCAATCGCCGAGGCGTATCGCGTGAGAAAGGTCTTGAGCGCCGCACGTCCGCTGGCGTCGTCGAGATCGAGCGCGCGATCGAGCTCGGCCTGCGCCTCGATGGCCGACGCGAACGCAGCTCGCGGCTCGATGTGGAGCCCCCGCCGCAGCCAGGTCCGGAGCGCCGCCGGCAGCGGCGCCGCGCCGTCCGCCTGACACGCGGTGGCGCTGTCGAGCACGTCGGCAATCTTGTGCGGGTATTCGTCTCCGGCCAGCGGCCGCCCGAGCAGCAGCGCGAGCGACACCGCGGCCACCTGCGTGACGTCGGCGGTCTGACCGAAGCGCGGCAGCCCGATCGGCCGCGGGAGCGCGATAGCAAGTTCCCGCCAATAGCGTTCCCACGAGAAATGCATCTCCTCGAGCGCCGGGCCGAGCACGTACTCCACGAGCACGACACGCCCGTCGGGCGTGACGACGAGACGCTCCGATGCGATCGCGCCGTGGTAGACGCCTCGTCCGCTGTCGTGGAAGGCCGCCGTCGCCGACACGAGCTGGCGAATAATCCACGCGGCAGCCGGGAACTCCAACGCGATCGAGCGTTTCTTCGCCCCCGCCAGCACTTCGGACAGGCGCACGCCGCGGACGTGATCGGAGATGACGACGATGGCGGAGCCACGCGGGTCGAGCCGCTCGACGGCGCGAACGCGGCCGAACGCCTCGTGACGGAAGTCGGCGAGCCGTGCCACCTGGTCGCGGAGGGCTTCTTCGAAACTGGAGACGCAGCTCAGCTCGTTACTGACCTTGAGCACCTCGAGCGGCTCGTTGGCGGCGCCGACCGCGTACAGCCGCTCGCCCAGGCCATCTTCGAACGCCACGGGCGCAATGGCACGCGGTTGTGAGCCTGCCGGATTCATATGTAGGGTATCGGCACCAGTGGTGCCAGTTCTGCAATGCCGCTGCAAGACTGTGCAGGTGGCCAGAACTGATTGGAGCACGCGGAGTTGAGCCGCGCGACGGGCCGTGGCGGCACGTTGCGCGACCGTCGGCGGACCGCACGAACTCACAGAACCGTCAGCGCAGTCTCGTTTCTGATCGCCAGGATTGTTATGGCAGAGGTTAGATTTCTGAGGGACGCTTTGCCGTGAACCTCGCACTTCTGCTCGTGGGAGCACGCGTCTGGGCCTCGGGCCCGAGCGAAGCGTTCGCGCGCGCGACTGCGGCCATCGCCGTGCTCTCCCTCGAGATGCAGGTGGTGACGCTGACCGGCGCCGGCAGCCTCTCGGCGCTCGTCCTGTTGAATGCCGCGGCCGCGTTCGTCGGTCTGATGGCCGCACGACGCTCGACAGATTCAGCGCCGCGCGCCGCCGCGCCCTCCGGCAGGGCGCGCTCGACGGCCCTCCCGTGGATGGCAATCGTGAGCATGGCGGCGCTCGCGCTCGTGCTCGCCACGCGCCCGCTCGCCGGCGCCGATCCCTATCATCTCGATCGCGTCGCCCAGATCCTGCGCCTCGGCACCCTCGAGTACGACCGCGTCGCCGACATCAAGGTGAACGTGCTGGCCTCGTCGTACGAGCTCGTGCTCGCGGATTTGCGCCAGGTACCGGTGGTGGGGGGGCTGCTGTTGCGGCTCCACGCGCTCGTCAGCCTGGCCTATTTCACGCTGGGCGTCGCCGCGATCCGGCAGTGGCTGCCGGGCGGGCGGCCGTGGTGCTGGACGGCGGTGTTCGTGCTGCCCGTCGTCTTCCATCAGCTCGCCTTCGTGAAGAACGATCTCTATTCGGCAACGCCAGCCTTCGTGGCGCTGGTCTGGCTCGCCGTCCGCATCGAGACGGCGCCGCTTCGCGAGGTCGCGGCCGTGTCGGCACTAGCCGGCTTCGCCGTGGCGATGAAATGGGTGGCGTTCCCGCTCGGCCTGTTGATGGCCGCGGGCATCGGCTGGTACCGCTGGCGCGAGGGCGGCGCCTGGCTGGCACTCGTCCTCGGCGGCGCGGTGGGGGTGGTGGCCGGCGGACTCCCCTTCACGCTGGCCCAGACCGCGCGGTGGTACGGGCATCCCTTCGAACCGCTGGCGGCGCTCGGCAACCGCACCACCGGCGCAGCCGACGCGCTCACGAGCGTGACGCGCTTCGCGATCAGCCTGTTCGACTTCGGGTGGCTGACGCGGCGCTGGTGGCCAGGCCGGGGCGGGTGGGGCGCCACGTTCGGCGCGCCCCTCGTGTGGGCGATGGCGGTGGCGGCCGTGCACTGGCAGACGGCGATGGTCCGGCGCACCGTGGCGATGGCCGCACTCTATGGGGTCGTGTTTGCGGCGATCTACCCGGACGCCGACGTCGCGCACCGGCTGGTGCTGGCGCCCGGGCTCCTGCTCATCGCCGTTGCGGCACAGCACACCGACGGCGAGAACCCGACCGCAACCTGGCTGCGCCGCGCACTCGCCGCCGCGCTCACGATCTCGGCAGTGCAGATCGCCCGGAGTCTCTGGCTGTATGTGGCCGCGGGTCTTTAGACCCGCCTCATCCGGACGTGAGTCCGCGTTTCATTGAGCGCACGCCTCAGGGCGGTCTGAAGACCGCCCTCTACACTGGATCAGGAGGCGGGTCTGAAGACCCGCGGCCACACCAACTCACGCCGGTCTCACGTTCACGTTCAGGCCGCCGTCCATGATGATCTTGGCGCCGGTGTAATAGCGCGCACGATCGGAGGCGAGGAAGAGCACCGTGTCGGCCACTTCTTCCATCGTCGCCCACCGGCCGGCCAGAATTCCCATCCGTTTGCAGAAGCTGGCCAGGAACTCCTCCGCCGTCACGTTCTGTTGCTTGGCCATGTTCTCGGCCCACGCCTGGCGGCCCTCGGTGCCCACGAGGCCCGGCACCACGGTGTTGACCGTGATCTGCTGGCTGGCGAGGTCGTGCGCGAGGTAGCCGGTGGCCTGGTTCATCCCGGCGTTGTTCAAGCCGTGCGTCAGCGCCGGGGCCCACACGATGGTGGAGGCGGTGCCGCTGATGTTGATGATCCGTCCCGTGCCGTCGCCGGGCATCAGCGGGATGAACGCCTGCGTCACCCGCAGCGACCCGATCAGTTTGCCGTCGAGATCGCCGATCCAGTCGGTGTCGGGCCAATTGATTTGGCGGTCGGTCCGCCGCATCGGGTTGCCGGCGTTGTTCACGACGATGTGAACGGTGCCGAAGGCGGCCCGCGCCGCCGCGGCGGCGGCCTGCACCGAGTCGGTGCGGGTGATGTCGGCAGAGACGGCCAGCGCGTTGATGCCGTACCGGGCGCGCAGGTCTGCCGCAGTGGCCGCCAGGGCTTCCATGCCGCGCGCCATCAGCACGAGGTTCACGCCCTCGGCCGCGAGCGCGTGCGCGATTGCCCGGCCAATGCCTTTGCTGCCGCCGGTGACGACAGCAGCACGTCCTTTCAGTCCGAGTTCGAGGGCCACGCAGACTCCTTCGGCGCTATTCTCGCCCGCGCCTCGATGACACACAACTTCGGTCTCGGGTCTTATACTGGCGCGGCCCGCTCGAGACGTGGGCCGCGCAGCAGTATCCCGCAAACCGGTTCGTTATCGGTATTACCTGGAGGTCAGGTCGTGATCCAGCCACTGCGCCCCGTCGTCGTTGCCATGCTGCCGTTTGCGGTCGCGGTCGCCGTCGTCTCTGCGAAGGCGCAGCAGACGGTCCCCTTCCGCAACAACATCCCGGTGGCGCCGCAGGGGATTCCGCAACTGCCGCTGCCGGCGGGGCCGGTCACGTTCGACACGGCCGAGGGCCAGAAGATCCGCGTCGTGGTCGTGGCGCGCGGCCTGTCTCATCCATGGGGCCTCGCCTTCCTGCCCGGTGGCGACATGCTGGTGACCGAGCGAAGCGGACAGCTGCGCGTGATCCGCAATGGCGTGCTGGACCCGTCGCCCGTGACCGGGGTACCGATGGTGCGGGCGCAGGGCCTCTCGGGCTTGATGGACATCGCGCTGCACCCGCGCTTTGCCGAGAACCGCTACGTCTACCTCACCTACACGAAGCCGCTCGGACCCGATAAGAGCACGCTGGCGCTGGCGCGCGGCACGTGGGACGGCAAGGCGTTGACGGCCGTGCAGGACCTCTTCGTCGCCGAGGGCGCCGGCGGCGCGTCGCGCATTGCCTTCGGCCGCGACGGCATGCTCTACATGACGACCGGCGGCGGAGGCGGCGAAGGCGCACAGGATCCGAACAACCTGGGCGGCAAGGTGCTGCGGCTGAGGGACGACGGCACCGTGCCGGCCGACAACCCCTTTGCCGGGAAGCCTGGTTACAAGCCCGAGGTCTACACACTGGGCCACCGCAACTCGATCGGGCTGGCGCTGCATCCCGGCACCGGCGAGATGTGGCAGAACGAGAATGGGCCCAACGGTGGCGACAAGATCGACATCCTGCACCCCGGCAGCAACTATGGCTGGCCGATCTCGAGCTACGGCCGCACCTATCCGGGCCCGCGGCAGAACGACACCCCGTGGCAGCCCCGGTTCGAACAGCCCGTCGTGTTCTGGGTGCCGTCGATCGCCGTATCGGGAATGGCGTTCTACACCGGCAACAAACTGCCGAAGTGGAAGGGCGACGTGTTCGTGGGCGCGCTGCGTATGGGCGAGATTCCCGGCACCGGCCACCTGCAGCGGATCCTGTTCAACGAGAAGATGGAGGAACTGCGGCGCGAGCAACTGCTCGTCCCGCTGCGCCAGCGCATCCGGGACGTGCGCCAAGGCCCGGACGAGCTCCTCTACCTGCTGACCGACGAGAACGACGGAGCGGTTCTGCGGATCGAACCGGCGGATTAGGGGGCCCAAGGGCCCAGGGCCCAGGGCCCAGGGCTTAGGGCTCAAGGCCTGTCGGGCGGGTCTGAAGACCCGCCCCTACGAATTACCCGTCCCACCCGTCCTACCAGTCCCACCAGTCCCACCAGTCCTACCAGTCCTCCCAGCCCCAGTGCGGTTGAGCGGGTGCGTGCGTTAGATGTCATAGACCCCCAAGGATTCCAACTATGCACGCCGAAGTCGCCCTTCATCCGCACGCCGGCTCAGCCGGCCTGCCCGCCACCCGGACCGACCGGTGGATGTGGCTGGCCGCGGCAGGGGCGGTCCTCGGCCTCGCACTGGGAGGCGTCGCGATTTACGTCCCGCTTCCGCTCGGCTGGAGCCGCGTGCTCGACGGGCCGGCGCGCCTTGGCGCCGCCGCGCTGATTGGGCTGGCGGTGACTGCGGTGCAGCGGCGCGCGGCGCACGCGGCACAGGCCCCGGCCATGCAACACGCGCAGGTGCTGCTCTGTGTGTCGGGCGCCCTGATGATGGTGCTCATCAACGACTCTCTGGCCCGCGCCTTCGGCATTGCCGGCGCCGCCAGCCTGGTGCGGTTCCGCACGCCGGTGGACGACCCGCGGGATGCCGCCGTCATGTTCCTGCTCATCGGCCTCGGCATGGCCAGCGGCCTGGGCGCGTTCACGCTCGCCGCCGGCGGTACGGCGATGATCTGTCTATTTCTGGTGGTGCTCGCGCGCGCCGGTGCCCAGCCGGCGCGGGCGCTGCGGGTGGAGCTCGTCGCCGAGGCGAGCACGTTCCCCGGCTCGCACGTGCAGCGCGTGTGCGCGCGGCACGGCGTGACGCTCGAAGTGCGGGAAATGTCGTACGGCGACGCGGCCCGTGCCACCTACCTGGCCACCGGCCCGGCAGACCTTTCCCTCGAGGCGCTCAACGGCGAGCTGATGGCCGACGGCACGGCCGGCTTGCGCGCCATCACCTGGGAACCGGCCAAGAAGAGGCTCCTGTAGTGCCCACCCCGCTCGAGCGCCTCGTCATCGCGCCGTCCGACCGGCGGCGCGCGATCGTCGGCGTGATCCGCTCGGCCCGGAGGCAGCTCGCGCTGTCGATCTTCCGGTGCGACGACGAGCCGGTGCTGCGAGCGCTGGCCGCGGCCGCCGCGCGCGGGGTGCGCGTCAGCGCCATCGTGACGGCACGGGCCAAAGCCGGCGCGCGCGGCCTCGATCGGGTGTCCGAATGGCTCGCCGCCCACGGCGTCGAGGTCCGCCGCTGCAGCACCTGGACGAAGTATCACGCCAAGTACGTCGTCGCCGACGAGCGGATCGCGCTCGTGACCTCGCTCAACTTCACGCCGAAATGCTTCGAGCGCACCTGTGATTTCCTGCTCGTGACGCGCGATCCCGCGGTGGTGTCGGGCCTGAGCGCGCTCTTTGCGGCCGACTGGTCGGCACGCCCTGCGGAGCTGACGGCGGCCCAGCGCGAGCGCCTCATCGTCGGACCGGATGACGCCCCGCGCCGCCGTTTCGCGGCGCTCCTGACGCAGGCGCGACACCGCGTCCGGCTGATCGACGCGAAGCTGACCGATCCATTCACGTGCCGCCTGCTCGACGCACGGCACCGGGCGGGCGTGGCCGTCGAGATCGCAGGCAAGCGGGTGCTGCGGCCACTGCGCGCGCACGGCAAGCTGCTCGTGATCGACGACTCCGCGGCCGTCATCGGCAGCATCGCGTTGGCGCCAGCCTCTTTGGATCGGCGGCGCGAGCTGGCCGTCGTCATCCGGAATCCCGGGCTCATCGCCGCACTCGACGGGTTCTGGAGAGCGCACTGCGAGCCTGCCCGCGCGGTGCCGATTGCCCACGCGTTCGTTCCCTTCGTGGAGGTGGCGCCATGACGGCACGGCTCGCCCGTCTGGCGGGACTCCTCATGCTGGTGGCGGCGACGCCGCTCGCGGCGCAGACGCCCACGGCAACGTCGCCCGAGCCTGCCGCGGATTCCTCCCCGGCCGCCTCCACAGGCGCCGAGCTCCGTCTCGCGCCGCGCCCCACGCTCCGGGTCGGCGACGTCTTCAAGCTGTCGGTCACGGCCCGAGTGCAGGCCGACATCCACGCCCCTGACCAGCCGGTCGACGAGCTGGGGGTGGACGTGGCGCGCCGGCGCGTCGGCGTCACCGGCACGGTGACGAAGCATCTCGAATTCGAGGTCGAGCGCGAACTCGAGGAGGGCGGCGCGTGGCGCGACGTGTTCGTGAACCTGCGCACCGTGCGCTCGGCACAAGTGCGCGCCGGACGGTTCAAGATGCCGTTCAGCCTCGACCAGCTCACCGGCGCCGGCAGCCTCGACTTCGTGTCGCGATCACGCGCGGCGGACCTGCTCGCGCCCGGCCGCAGCACCGGTGTCTCGGTCCACGGGCGGCTCACCCATCACGTGCTCGGCTACGACGCCGGCATCTTCACGCACGACGGCGACGTGGCGCGCTTCGGCACCAACCCGGGCGGCGGGACCACCGTCGCAGGACGGGTCACCGTGCGGCCGCGCGGGGCCGCGCGGCGCTCGGGATCGCTCGCGGACGTCGAGTTCGGCCTCAACGCCACCGGGGGCGAGGTTCCAGAAGGCCGGTACTCGTTGCGCGGGCGGTTGACGTCGAAGGACGTGTTCTTTTCCCCAGTCTTCGTGAAGGGACGCCGCCTGCGCGTCGGCGGCGACCTCGACTGGCGGCCAGGCCCGTTCGGTGTCCGCGCCGAATACCTGCGGGCCGACGACGCGCGCCACGATCAAGGGCTGATGGGCGAAACGCTGCCCGCGGTCCGTGCAGACGGCTGGTATGTGTCGGGCGTCTGGGCGGTGGCGGGCCGGAGCCGCCACGCCGAGGCCGACAACCGCCTGGCGTTTGCCGGCCTGGACGGGCTCGAACTGACCGCGCGCGTCGAGCGACTGACCTTCGGAACCGGAGGCGAGGTGGGCACCGTCCGCACGCCTCGCGCCGTCGAGCTCCCCGCCGTCAGCGATCGGGTGTGGACGTTCGGCGCCAACTGGACCTTCAACCGTCTCGTCCGCCTGCAACTGAACGCCGTGCGCGAGCAGGTCGTGGACCACGCGCGCGGAGCGGCGCCGGCGCCTGGCGGCGGCTGGAGCCCGGTGGCGCGTGTGCAGATTGCGATGTAGGAGGGCACGTCCATGCGTCTCTCCTTCGTCGTCTCGTCGTTGCTAGCGGCTTTTGCGCTGCTCCAACCGGCGGCGTCCGCCTGGGCGCAGGACCCTGTGCCCCCGGGTGCCGCCGCCTTCTTCGACGATTCGCAACTCCACACCATCGAACTCACGGTGAACCCGCGCGACTGGAGCGACCTCAAGACGAAGTACCAGCTGAACACGTACTACGCGGCGCACTTCGCGTGGCGGGATCAGCTCGTGCAGAACGTCGGCATCCGATCGCGCGGTACCGGGAGCCGGAGCGGCACGAAACCAGGACTACGCATCGACTTCAACCTGTTCGACGAGAAACAGCAGTTCCTCGGGCTCAAGTCGGTGGTGCTGCGCAACAACGTTCAGGACCCCAGCAACCTGCACGAACGGCTCGGCATGGCGCTCTTCACCCGTGTCGGGATCCCGGCGCCGCGCGAAGCGCACGTGCGGCTGTACGTCAACGGCGCATACGCCGGGCTGTACTCGCTGGTCGAGTCCGTGGACAAGGTGTTCCTGGACCAGCACTACGCCCAGAGCAACGGCCACCTGTACGAGTACGACTACGACGCGGACGATGCCCCCTACCGGTTCGAATACCGCGGACCGGATCCGGCCTCGTATTCGCCCAAACCGTTCCGCCCGGTCACCCACGAGCTCGATCCCGATCCGCGGCCGCTCGCCGCGATGGTGCGGGCGATCAACGAAACGCCGGTCGCCGACCTGCCGCGAGTGCTGGCGCCGTATCTCGACCTCGAGGCGTTCGTGCGGCACGTGGCAGTCGAAGCGTTCCTCGCGGAGATCGACGGCGTGGTCGGCGACTGGGGCATGAACAACTTCTACCTCTATCGCTTCGAGCGCTCCCAACGGTCCACACTGATTCCGTGGGACAAGAGCGAGGCGTTCAAAGGCGGTGTGCGCGCGAGTATCTGGCGCAACGTGGACGACGTCCCGGCCGCCCGGCAGAACGCGCTGATGACGCGCGTCATGCAGGTGCCGGCGCTCCGCGGTCTCTTTCTCGACACGCTGCTGCAGTGCGCGGACGCGGCGCTGGGCGAGGACGCCAGCGGCGGCGGATGGCTCGAGCTCGAGATCCGGCGAGGCTACGCGCTGATTCGCGATGCCGTGCGCGAAGACCCGGTCACGCCGTTCTCGGACGACGCCTTCGAGGCAGACGTCGAGGGGCTGCTCGACTTCGCGCGCGAGCGCAGTGCCATCGTGCGCGAGGACGTCCGCCGCAGCCCGCGCTGACGCGCCGGGACGACCTCAAGACGCCCCTCTCGAATGTAGAGGGCGGTCTTCAGACCGCCCGGACACCATCCAGTGGAACCTCCAGTAGCGGCACGTACTCGACCCCGCTCCGCACCGGCCGGCTCTCGAAGAGCGTCACGGCGTTGACCGGAAGCGTGCCGAGCGGCACATCCTCGGTGCCGGCGAGCAACGCCGCAGCGCGCAGGCCGCCCGCGTCTTTCACCCGTGCCAGGGTCAGATGCGGACGGGCGTCGCGCTCGGGCTCGAGCGGCAGCACCGCCGCAATCCGCGCGTAGGCCTCGCGCTGCAGCCGGGTGAACGGACCCGGGCCCTCGCCACATCCCGCCCAGATCACCCGCGGCTTGCCGGAGGCCGGGAAAACGCCCGCCCCGGCGAGCGTCACGTCGAACCGCGGCTCGGCAAAGGGTGCGTTCAACGAGTGGCGCACGGCATCGAACTGCGACGGATTGACGTGTCCGATGAAGAGCACGGTGAGGTGAAACCGCTCGGCGGGAACCCAGGCGATGCGGGCGTGCGGTGCGAGCCCGGACGTGCGGCGCTCGAGCTGCCGCGACAGATCGAGGGCCGCGTCCTGCACCGCGCTGGTGACGGGAACTCCGAGAAAGAGTCTCACGCCGGCTGAGCACCGCCCTTCAGCATCCGCACAGCGCGGACGAGCGCGCGCCCGTGGGCGCGCGCCCCGGCGGCGCCGTCGCTGCCTTCGATCGCCGACGGCGCGACGACGAGGCCGGCGCACGCCGCCGACGCGTACACCTCGCGCAGCGTGTCCGCGGAGTTACCAGCCGCGAGCGGCGCCGCCATCTTCCCCGCCATCGGGCCGCACGACGGCAGCGACGCGGCGTAGGCTTCGACCTCGCCGTCGGAGCGTCCCGGCGTCGCCAGGATGATGAGATCCGCCCACACCGGATCGGCCGGCCGTGGCGTGACGTAATCGCGTTGCATGCGCGCAAGCGCCGCGGTCCAGGCGGCATCGGCGGCAATCGCGGCCGCGTCGGCGCGGTCCGCGAGCCGTCGCAGGCGGATGTTGGCGCGCTCCTGGATGGCCCCGAGTCCGGCCGCCAGGGCGAGGCGTTCGGTCTCGCCATAGCGCGAGTAGAAGACGACGAGGACGTTGACGGGATCGGCCATGGCGCCGCTCACGCGAGATCGAAGAGCAGCAGCTCGGCGTTCGACGGGCCCGCGCCGCGCAAGACCACCGCGCGCTCGTCGCTCACGGCCACACCGTCACCAGTGGTGATCGTCAGCCCGTTCACCTCGGCATCGCCGGTGACGCACTGCACCCAGGCATGGCGTCCGGGCGCGACGGCCGACGTCACGCTCTCGCCGGGGGCCAGCACGGTGGCGAACATGCGCGCGTCCTGGTGGATGCGCGCCGCCGGCGGCGTGCTGTGCGCGTCGGGGCCCGCCATCAGCCGCAGCGTGCCGCGTTTCTCACCCGGGTCGTAGGCGAACTGCTGGTACGACGGCTCGATGTCGGTGACCGCCGGCGTGATCCAGATCTGCAGGAAGTGAGTGGGCTCGGTGGCCGAGGCGTTGTACTCGCTGTGGATCACGCCGCTGCCGGCCGACATGGCCTGCACTTCGTTGGGACCGAGCTCGTGGGCCTCGCCCATGCTGTCCTTGTGCGCGAGCCGGCCGTCCACGACATACGAGAGGATTTCCATGTCGCGATGACCGTGCGCGCCGAACCCCTTGCCCGCAGCGACGCGGTCGTCGTTGATCACGCGCAGCGATCGAAACCCCATGTGCCGCGGATCGGTATACCCGCCGAACGAGAACGTGTGATGGCTGCTCAGCCAGCCCAGATCGCTGTGGCCGCGGTCCGCGGCGCGTCTCAAGGTCAACATCGTGTCCTCCCAGTCCCCGTTGGTCAGCCGGCTTTCGGCACGACTTTCAGCAGGCGTCCGTTCCTATCGTCGGTCAGCAGATACAGGGCGCCGTCAGGACCCTGCACCACATCGCGGATGCGTTCGCGCAGGTCGCGAAGCAGCCGTTCTTCGCCGACAATGCGGTCGTCCTCGAGCGTCAACCGCACGAGGCTGGTGCCGGCGAGCGCGCCGACGAAGAGGCTGTTCTGCCAGGCGGGAAACAGCTGACCAGTGTAGAAGGTCATGCCGCTCGGGGCGATGTTCGGATCCCAGTAGTAGCGTGGCTGCTCCATGCCCTCTTTCGCGGTGATGTTCCCGGTGATCGGGCCGCCGCCGTACTCGATCCCGTAAGCGATGGTCGGCCAGCCGTAATCGCGGCCCCGGCGCGCGACGTTCACTTCGTCGCCGCCGCGGGTGCCGTGCTCGCTCTCCCACAGTTCGCCGGTGGCCGGGTGCAGCGTGGCCGCCTGGATGTTGCGATGGCCGTACGACCAGATCTCGGGCCGCACGCCGGTCTTGCCGACGAACGGGTTGTCGGTGGGCACGGTGCCGTCGCGGTTGATGCGGACGATCTTGCCGAGCAGGCTGTCCATGCGCTGCGCCTGCATGCGGCCCGGGGTGATCGAGCGATCCCCCAGGGTGACGAACAGTGTGCCGTCGCGCGCGAGGACCAGGCGGCCGCCGAAGTGCGCGCGCGAGCCCATCGCCGGCGCCTGATGGAAGATCACCTCGAGCGTGTCCACGCGCGGGGCCACTCCGTCCACGAGCACGCCGCGCGCCACCGCGGTGTTGTTCTCGCCGCGCGGCCGCGGCTCCGAATAGCTCCAGTAGATCAGGTGGTTGGTCGCGAACCCCGGGTCCACCGCCAGGCCGAGCAGGCCGCCCTGCCCGCGGGCATCGACTGGCGGCAGTCCTGCCACCGCCGGCGACAGCGTCCCGTTGGCGTTCACGATGCGCAGTCGGCCAGGCTGCTCGGTGACGAGCATGCGGCCGTCCGGCAGGAACGCCAGCGCCCACGGCGACTCGAGATCCTTGGCGACCGTGGCCACCTGGAACGCGACGTGGGCCGTCCGCGCCGCGGCACGATATTGGCCAGCAAAGGCCGGCGACTGGTGCGGCGCGTTGGCGCCGCGGCTGTCGACGTAGCCCGTCCGATCCTGGGCCGATCCGGCGCAGTCCACAGCCGCCAGCGCCAGGGCGGCAACCGCGAGCGTTCTCGCCATACGCGCAAATGTTAGCGCGGCGCCGGCCGCCACGCGGGGTCAGACTAGCGATCCTTTGTCTGCCCGGCGACGGAATCGTGGCCACCCCTCCGCGAGAAACCGCGTAGATTTTCGGGGCTGTCCCGGTGCCAACCCCTGGCAGCCACCTTGCGCCGCAGAGGGGAAATGATGCTGCCCACTCGCATCCTGGCAGTCGAGCCCAACGCGGCCAATGCCCAGGCCCTGAAGCAGTTCGTGCAAACCTGTGTCAGCGCAGACGTCCTGGTTGTGGACTCAGTGGCCGGCGCGCGGGCGGCACTCGCGCAGCTCACCCCCGCGGTGGTGCTGGTCTCCGAGCTCGTGTCGCCGGACGACGACGTGGCCCTCACCGCGCACGTCCGTTCAGGCGTCATCGGACGCACGCTGCCGATGCTGTCGGTGCCCGCCATGGGCGGCGGCGACGACGACGCTGCGCCCGTGCCGCGGGGCTTGTTGCGCCTCATCGCCTCGGGCGGCACGCTCGCCGCCGGCCCGCGCACGCAGATGGCGCGGCGGCAGGCGGCACTCCGCGACGCACTCCAGGCCATCCTGCACCCGCCCCCCGCAGGGACGGCGGCCGCGGCCGCTGTTCCGCAGCGGCCCCGAGCGCCGCGATGGAAGGGCGACAACATTCCCTGGCTCACGCGAGTGACCATGGCGCTCGGCCTCGAGGTGCGCCTCGTCAACATCTCGCGCAGCGGCCTCCTGATCGAATCGCGCGGCCGCTTCGTCATCGGGCAGCCGGCCGCGTTCGAGCTGCATGGACGGCTGCGGGTCGTGGTGCCTGGGCGTTTCGTGCGCGCCACGGCGAGCTCCGGCCACCAGGATCTCCACCTCTCGGCGGCGATCTTCGACGACGACCTCCCGCTGTTCGCGCCTCGCGCCGCCGGCGCGCCCGGCGGCGTGACGATCACGAGCGATCTTGGTGAGGTGCTCGCCTGGGTACGCGGCCAGGCGCGGTCCGGCCTGCGGCCCGATCGCATCCGCGCCGCGTTCGAGCTGAGCGTGCAGGAACTGGTCGGGGCACGCGCCGTGTTGATCTGCCGGGCGCCGGCGCAGGCCGACGAACCGGGCGATTCGGTGTGCCTGCCCGTGCCGACGAGCGATGGGTCGGAGGCGTTCCTCCAGGCCATCTACGACAGCGCCCGTCCGCCGTCGTCGAACGCCTTCGAACACCTCAGGGCCGCGGCCGCACTCGCCGCCGACGTGCTCGAGATGGAGCACGCCGCCCGGTCCGCCGAGCCCCGCGCGTAAGTGCTGAGAGGGCCGGTCTTTGGACCGCCCGTCGACCGGTTTCCCGGCCGGTCATCACGATGACTGTCGTGAGTCTGGCGCGCCCGCGATCCGACGGAGCTCGCCGGCATCCAGCCAGTTCACCTGACAGCGTTCACAGGTGTCGATCGCCACGTTTCCAGGCCCGCCGTAGAGGTGACCGATCATCGGCTGCCGGCAGCGGGGACAGCTGAGGATCCGGTCGCCTGGATTCTGCCGGCGCGGCGTCACGGCGTGCGAGCCGTCTTCATGCGCCCGCACCGCGTCGATGACCGTGGCAAAACGGGTCATGTCGATGAGCATGCCTGAACAGCCGGAGCAATACAGGAGGAGATGGCCTTCCAGCCGGGCTGTCGAAAGGGCTGTCGAGCAGATCGGACAGGCGCTCGACGTCTCGCTCAGCACCTCCGGGTCCGCGACGATCGCCAGCGCCTCCTGCTGACTGCCGCAGTGGTCACACACGGCCAGGCCCCGGGCCCGGTCGATCCGCATCGGTGCTCCGCAGTTGCCGCAGCCGGCCACGACGGATGTATCGGCGAATCAGAACGCCGCCGCCAGCAATCCAAGGCGGAACCTGGGTGCTCCCCCACCCGCCCCACCCGCCCTACCCGCCCTACCCGCCTTACCCGCCCCATCTGTCCTAGAATCTGCGCATGCATTCCCGCGCCCTTCGCCTTGCCGCGTTCCTGGTCGCCATCGCCCTCGGGTCGGCCACGTTGCCCGCCCAGTATTCGTTGACGGTCAACAAAGACCGGCTGATCAACGCCATGAACGAGCCCCAGAACTGGTTGCTGATGAACGGCGACTACGGCTCGCTCCGCTACTCGAAGCTGACGCAGATCAATCGCGAGAACGTGAAGAACCTGCGGATGGTCTGGGCCATGGCGCTGGGCGGGATGCAGGACGTCGGGCAGAACGGCCCCGAGAACGAGTTGAACCCGCTCATCGACAACGGGTTCATGTACACGAGCGACGGCTGGGGCACCATCTACAAAATCGACGCGCGCAACCCAGGGCGCGGCAGCTTCGTGTGGGTGGCCGACCCCGGCGTGCAGCACGAAGGCAACGTGACGCGCACCCGCGGCATCGCGCTCTGGGAAGACAAGGTCATCGCCAACCTGCCCGACGGCCGCGTCATCGCCATCAACCGCGAGAACGGCGAAATCGTCTGGGACAAGAAGATCACCACCAAGAACGAGTTCGGGAACCAGGAGCGCTTCCTCACCGCGCCGCTCGTGGCCGACGGCAAGGTACTGGTGCAGAACGGCGCCGGCGACGGCGGCACGCGCGGCTGGGTGGCCGCCCTCGACGTCAGCAGCGGCAAGGAACTGTGGCGCTGGTATACCGTGCCGAAGCCTGGCGACCCCGGCAGCGAGAGCTGGAGGGACGACCACAACGCGTGGAAGACCGGCGGCGGCGGCATCTGGCAGACCGGCTCGTACGACGCGGCGCAGAATCTCTACATCGTCGGCACCGGCAACCCGTTCCCGATCTACGACCCGCAGTTCCGGCCCGGCGACAACCTCTACACCAACTCCGTCGTCGCGCTTGACGTCGCCACCGGCAAGATGGCGTGGTACTTCCAGTACACGCCCAACGACTCGTGGGACTACGACGAGACCGGCGCGTTCCTGCTGTACGACACCACGATCAACCGCGTCCCGCGCAAGGTGGTGGGCCACTTCGGGCGCAACGGGTTCTTCTATTCGATCGACCGCACCAACGGCCGCTTCATCAAGGCCGAGAAGTACGTCAACGATCTGAACTGGACCAAGGGCATCAATCCCGAGACCGGGAAGCCGTTCGAGTACAACCCCAAGCTCGACGTACAGACCTACAACCCGGAAGCGCGGGCGCTGCGCGGCGACGGCAAGAAGCGCACGTGCCCGACGTGGCACGGCGGCGTGGCGCACCAGCCGCTGGCGTTCAACCCGGTGAAGAACATCGCGTACGGCGTCGGCACCGAGGGCTGCTTCACGCAGAACGGCGCCGCGGTCGGTGTGCTCGGCAAGGACGGCGGCGTGGACAACAAGGCGAGCCAGCCGCGCCAGTACAACAGCGACCTGTATTACGGCGCGCTCACCGCATTCGACGCCGTCAACCACAAGGTGCTCGGCAAGGCCGTGACCGACATCGAGATTCGCTCGGGCGCGACCGCCACGGCCGGCGGCCTCGTGTTCACCGCGCTGCAGGACGGCTGGGTCGTGGCCTACAACGACGAGACGCTCGAGGAGCTGTGGCGCTTCAACGTCGGTACGCCGCTCAAAGGCGCGCCGGTCACCTACGCGATCGGGCCGAAGCAGTACCTCGCCGTGCAGGCGGGCGGGCGGCACCTGCACCCGGTGAACTGGGACAAGCTGGAGAACAGCAGTTATCTCTTCGTCTTCGCGCTCAACTAAGGATGTGGCCGCGGGTCTTCAGACCCGCCTCATTGGAAGCCGTCATGACATCACGAATCGTTCTTGCCGTGCTCCTGGCTTGTGCCGCAGCCGCGACCGCTGCGGCCCAGAGCCCCTCGTCTGCTTTTCCCCGCGGCAACGGCCAGCAGGCGTGGCAGAACCCGGGCTTGCCGGCTGTCCTGGCCAAGTGCAAGGCCAAGCCGGCACCGTTCGGCATTCCGGTTTCGACCGACCCGCAACCAGCAACGCCGCCCGCGGAACCGCCGCCCGCTCCGTCAACCGCGATCCCGAATGTGATTGCCGGCGGGCAGACGTGGAAGACCGTGTGGGACTGGCAGGGCAACAACGCCGACGGCCCGATCGCCGGCGACGGCGGCACGCTGCTGTTCGCCAACAACGACGCGAACAACGTGATGCGGATGGATCCGAAGACCGGGCTCGCCACCGTCGTCCACCGCGACGTGAACACCGGCGGCGCCGTCTCGCGGAGCAAGAACGGCGCCCTGTTCCTCGTCTCGCGGGGCCTGAACTCTGGCGTCGTGCAGCTCGAGCCCACGCGCAAGGTGCTGGCCAGCACCTACAACGGCGAACCGTTCGAGTGCGTGGGCGGCGTCCTCAACGACCTCTCGGCCGACAGTCGCGGCGGCGTCTACGTGAGCGTCAGCGGGGCCGGCGTGTTCTACGCCAGCCCGCAGGGCGTCGTCTCGAAGTACGGCGACGGGATGCAGGGCGCCAACGGCATTATTCTCAGCCCGGACGAGAAGACGCTCTACGTCACCAACGGTGCGGTGGTCGTGGCGTTCGACGTACGGCCCGACGGCTCGCTGACCAACCAGCGCGAGTTCGGCAAGCTCCGTGGCGGCACCGCAGGCGACGGATCGGCCGTCGATCAGCAGGGGCGCCTGTACGTCGCCACCGGAGCGTCGGTGGACGTGTTCGACCCGAATGGCACCTTCCTCGGTTCGATTGCAGGCATCCCGGGTCTCCACGGCACGGCGTTCGGCGGTCCCGACAAGAAGACCCTCTACGCCATCGTCTTCTCGGGAGCGTGGGGCACCTCCAGCGCGAGGAACCGCGTGATCGCGATCCCCACTATCGCCCAGGGCTATGCCGGTCGGGCAAAGTAGGCGTCACGTGGCACCGGCTTCGACAACGAGGCCGGTGTCGACTCAGAACGACTTCGCGTCGATAGAAGCCTGCATGAACTGATCTCCTTCCCCGCCGTGACAGGCGGGCACACCGAGCGCGTACGATCCGCTCGGAAGTGACGTTATATGCATGGGGAGTGGCTGTCGTGCGTCACCGTGAGAGGAGGCCCACGTGTTGAAATCCGTTGACGTTCTCATCGGACTGGTGGTCGTGCTGCTGGCGCTCAGTATGGCGGTGACCGTGATCACGCAGTCGCTCACGACGGTGATCAACAGCCGCGGAAGGCATCTCCGCCGCGGGTTGACCGACCTCCTGAGGCAACTCGATCCGAAGCTGACGGAAACGGTGAGCCGGGCCGTGGCGGACCGGGTGCTCACCCACCCGTTGGTCTGCGGCTCCAGTTCGCCAGTCGGGGGACGGCGGCTGGGGAACGTCATTCATCGAGAAGAGTTTACGAAGCTGCTGATGCACGTGGCGACGGAGGACGAGGCCGGGCTGGAGGCGCAAGCAAAAGCAACCCTCGAGAGCGCACTCAAGGCGAATGGCATCGGCGATCCGAAAGCCAGGCTCCGAGACATCCGGATGGCGGCGCTCCACCTCGAGCAACTGAACCCCGAACTCGCGCACGGGGCGCGTCAGAACCTGGCCATCCTGCAACAGGCTGACAGCGAGTTTGTCGCCAAGATCAACAACTGGTTCGATCAGACGATGGATCGGACGTCACAGCGGTTCACGGCCTCCACTCGCGCCATTACGTTCGTGGGGGCGTTCATCGTCGCGTTCGGCCTGCAAGTGGACACGCTCGCGCTGGTCAACCGCCTCGCCGCCGACGACAAGCTTCGAGAAACCCTCGTGAACGAGGCCATAGAGGCCGACAAAGAGCGGGCATCGCAATCGAATCAACAACAGGACGGAACAACGGCGCAACCGAGTCAACCGAACGCCAAAACACCGGAAGAGGCAGCACCCGCTCCGGACGGAGGAAAACCTGCCGCCACTGAAGGTTCAGGCGACACAGCGACAGCGACAGCGGCAGAGGCAGAGGCAGCGAAAACGGCCGCTGACAGCGCCCGGATTCAGCGGTACCGCTCGCTTCTCTCCGACTACGGCATCATCACGCTTCCGAGTGCCGAGGGCTGGAAAAAGAGCTTCGAGAAAGCCAACTACTTCGGACTGCTCATCACGGCCCTTCTGCTCAGCCTCGGCGCCCCGTTCTGGTACAAGGCGCTCGGCGGCCTGCTGCAGCTTCGTTCCGTGCTCGCAGTCAAGGATGACGCCCAGCGCGAGAGCCGCCAGTCGAATGACACGTCCGGCGGTGCGAGCGCGGCTCCACCGTCGAGGGGTGAACGCGGCGACGTGCTCGCCGTCGGTTAGGTGTGCGATGCCTGAATCGACCGACAGAATTGCGTCACCGAACTTCCAGCCGGGGAGAGCGTCCGGCTTCACCCCGGACAGCATCGTGCTGCACCGGACCGGCGGGAGCCGTGCCTCGTTGCGCGCGCGCTTTGGCAGCCCTGCCTCCTCGCTCTCGGCTCATTACCTCGTCGCTCGCGACGGAACCGTCGAGCAGTGTGTGGCCGAGACCGACACGGCGTTCCACGCCGGCGTCGCACAGCAGGCGACGTGGCGCCTTCTCCGTGCCGGTGTGAACCCGAACTTCCACACGATCGGCATCGAGCTCGAAGGACAGCAGAGCGATGACTGGCCGCCGCTCCAGATTGCGGCGACCGCGAGCCTCGTGGACGACGTCGCACGGCGATGGCGAATCCCACTCGACGCCGAGCACGTCGTTCCGCACTCCGCAATTCGCCCGTCGAGCGGATGTCCCGCCGCAACGTGTCCGATCAGCGGCATCATCGCGGCCGCCCGCGCGAGGCGCGACGGAACCGAGCGTCAGCAGCCCCTCGTCCGAACTACGACGCGAGCCAACTTGCGGCTCGGGTCGCCCAGCACCGACGCACCCGTTGCGCACCTCATCCCCGCCGGGGCGGACGTAATCGTCTCCGAGATCACCGATGCAGGCGAGGCCATCAACGGGAACGCCCATTGGTACGGCGACGGCACGGGCAACTACCTCTGGGCCGGCGCCACGAATGTGCCGCGCCCTGCTGACGATCCAGTCCTGTCGAAGTTACCGAGGGCGGCACCGCCGAGTTCGGACCCGATGGAGCTTGTCGCGCCACCGTCGTCAGCACCATCACCTGTCCCGAGCGCGGGGCTGACGATCGATCGGACGCGGATGTCGCTCAATCCGAGGGAGTTCGTGCCTGAAGTCACCGCCAAGGACCTGATCGTGCTGCACTTCACCGCCGGCACGACGGCACGCAGCGCGTTCGACACCTGGCGCGGTGATCCGCGGCGGATCGCCACGTCGTATCTCGTTGATCTGGATGGAACGATCTACGAAGTCTTCCCGCCGTCGTCCTGGGCCTCACACCTCGGCGTCTCGAGCCCAAGGAGCATCCAGGATCGTCGGTCGATCGGGATCGAGATCGCCAACGTCGGGCCGCTCCAGGTATCCGCGGACGATCCTTCGGTACTCAACTGGTGGCCAAAGCGCACGCCCGCGTCTCCCGAGTTCACGACGAAGTTTTGCCGGCTGGACGAGGAAGACAAGTACGTGACGGCGACCTTTCGCGGAAAAGACCACTTCGCTGCGTTTCCAGGCGTGCAGATCGATGCGGTCGCCGCACTAGTGCGTCTGCTGTGCGAGCAGTTCACGATCCCGGCGATCGCTCCGCCGCCCGTTAGCCGATTCACCTGCGACGTCGCGGCGTTCTCCGGCTACAAGGGCGTGTGCTCCCACGCGAACTTCAGGCAGGACAAGTGGGATCTCGGTCCCGCGTTCCCCTGGGAGCGTCTCGGGTTGAGAACCGCCTAGACCGGCCTACCCGCCTCGCAGCGGCCGAAGGCCGCGGCCCTATTTCGGGAACTCGGCGCAGGCGGAGACGTCGGAGCCCCAGAACTCGATGCACTTGGCGCGGTCCATCGGGCCCTTCCCCACCACCTTGGCAAAGAGGAAGTCGGCGACCTGCTCGATCTCGCGGTTCTGGAGCGTGGCGGGCGGGTCGGGCAGCGTCGCGTTCATGCGCTGGAGATCGGCCTGTTTGAGGTTGTAGCAGCGGCCGTCGGTGTAGGCGAACTTGTCGAACGCCGGCATCATCTTGCCGGGCACGCCGCACTTGATGGCGATGATCAGCTTGGCGCGATCGAGCTTCGTCGTCCGCAGGTTGGCGCCGTCCGGCATCTGCGAGTCCATCTTCCGGCCATCGGCCGCCCACCCGTGACACGACTGACAGTCGGCCTTCTGGCGGTAGATGCGCAACCCCGCCGCAACGTCTTCAGCGGCAGGCGCGGCCTCCTGTGCTCGAGGCGCCACCGGAACGGCGGTGAAGAACACCGCGGCGATGAGCGAGCCAAGGCTGAGCGGGATGAGGCGTCGGCTGGTCATGCCCCGATTCTAGCGGAGCCCGTATACTCGCTCCTCCCTCCCCTCGATGCTCGAACGTCTCTTTGCCCTCGCCGCGAACCGGACCACCCCGGCCCGCGAATTTCAGGCAGGCATCACGACTTTTGCCGCCATGGCTTACATCCTGGCGGTCAACCCGGGCATCCTCGCCGAGACCGGCATGGATCGCGCCGCGCTGGTCACGGTCACCGCGCTCAGTGCGGCCGCAGCCACGGCCCTGATGGCGGCGCTCACGAACTATCCGCTGGCGCTGGCGCCGGGCATGGGCATCAACTCCTTCTTCACCTACACCATCTGCCTGGGTGCCGGGGTGCCGTGGCAACAGGCGCTCGGGATGGTGTTCGTCAACGGCTGTATCTTCCTCGCGCTGTCGCTCAGCGGCGTCCGCGAGCGCATCATCGGTGCCATTCCCTACTCCCTCAAGCTGGCGATTACCTGCGGCATCGGCCTCTTCATCGCGTTCGTCGGGCTGAGAAACGGCGGCATCGTCGTGGCGAGCAGCGCCACGTTCGTCACCCACGGCGATTTCACCTCGGGCCCGACCGCGCTCTGCCTGGCCGGGCTGGCGCTCACCATCGTGCTCGTGGCCCGGCGCGTGCCGGCCGCCATCGTGCTGGGCATTGCGGTGACCACCGCGATCGGCCTCCTGGTGCCGGATGGCCACGGTGGGACGGTGACGACCTGGCCGGCCGCGATGATCTCGGCTCCGGCCTCGCCGGCCCCGGTGCTGCTGCAGCTCGATCTCGGGTTCCTCACCAGCGCGTCCACCTTCTTCAGGGCGCTGCCACTCATCCTCACGCTGCTGCTCGTGGACATGTTCGACAACATCGGCACGCTCATCGGCGTGTCCAAGCGCGCCGGACTGCTCGAAGCCGACGGCACGCTGCCCAAAGCCGGGCGGGTGCTCGTCGCCGACTCGCTGGCGGCCATGCTCAGCGCGCTGCTCGGCACTTCCACGGTGGTGAGCTACATCGAGTCGGCCTCGGGCGTGGAAGCCGGTGGACGCACCGGCCTGACCACGGTGACGACCGCCGCGTGTTTTCTGCTGGCGCTGTTTCTGACGCCGCTCTTCCTGGCGGTGCCTGGTGCGGCCACGGCACCGGCGCTGGTCGTGGTCGGCATCTTCATGATGCAGTCCGCGACCGAAATCGATCTCTCCGACTTCGCCACCGCGGCGCCGGCGGTGCTGACGCTGCTGGCGATTCCCCTCACCTTCAGCATCGCGGAAGGGATTGGACTGGGCCTGGTCGCCGCCGCGGTGGTGGCGCTGGCCACCGGGCAGGCGCGACGGCTGTCGCCCGTGGCCTACGCGATTGCGCTGATCTTCTTCCTGCAGTTCTTCGAGATCTTTCCCTTCAGCGGCTGATCGCCGCATTCGGGCTGCGTTTTGACACTCCCAACACCGGCTTAACATCCAACCGGGCGCCGGGTAGTTTCATCCATGCTTTCGGTGCGATTCTTGAAGAGGCACGGCCAGGTGACACAGTTGGGACCGGCACAGCGGGCGGAACCCACGCACCACCGCGGCGCGCCGCACCGCCGGCTGGGCGGCACGGCGCTTCTCGTACTGGCCGGCGCGGGGACGTTCGTGGCCGCGCAGGGGCAACCCGCCCCGCCGTCCTGTGTCGTCAGCGGGACGGTGACCAGCGGCGGCACGGTGCTTCCTGGCGTCTCCATCGTTCTTACGCAGACCGGCATGGTGGCTGCCGCCTCGTCCACGGATCAGAACGGCGCTTTCCGGGTACGCGTGTCTCCCGGTGAGTACGCGGTCGCCGCCCAATTGGCGGCCTTTGCCGCCCACAACGCGACAGTCACGCTCGCCGCCGAGAGCGGCATCTGCACGGCGACGCTGAGCGTCCAGCTGACGCTCGCCTCACGAGCCACGACGCCGTCAGGCCCTCTGATCGACGCGCCCGGTCTGACGCGGCGTCCGGAGCGGATTGGCGGCCGCGGCCAGACCGGCAACGGCGGCGATGCCCGCCAGCGGTTTGCCGCGCTTCAGGTGGTGCAGTCCGACTCGGCCTCGGCCGCGATCGGATCCGGCGACGTGGAGGACTCCGATCCGGCGACGCGGCTGCTGCCGCCCGGCTTCTCCACCAGCGCGACAACCGACGTCGTCGCGGTTACCGGCACGGCGGCGAACCTGGATCGCGGTCAGCTGCGCGATCGGCTCGAGGCGCTCGGACGCGGCGACTTCGCGCTGCCGGGCGGCGAGCCGCCGGCCGGTGGCGGGGGCGGCGGGGGCGCGTTCGCCAATCCTGGCGGCGCAGGCCAAGGCGGACCTCCCCTGGGCGGGCCCGGCAGTGGCGGACGCGGCGGCGGACTGCTTGGACGCGGACGCGGCAATCGCCTGCAGGGATCAACGACCTACACCTTCGGAGGCTCCGCGCTCGACGCGGCTCCGTACGCGCTGCACGGCCGGCAGGCGACGCCCGATTATTCGCGGCAGCAGTTCGGGGGCAGCCTCGGCGGGCCGCTCCGCGTTCCCCGCCTTTACGACGGGGCGCGCACCACCTACTTCCTCAACTACAGCGGCGGCCGGTCCGATTCGTTCGTCGATCAGTACGCGAACGTGCCGACACTGGCGATGCGCGCCGGCGATTTCTCGGGCCTGGCCGCGCCGATCGATCCGCTCACGGGACTGGCGTTCCCGGGCGGGATCATTCCGGCCGGGCGCATCGATCCGGCCTCGCGCGCGCTCCTCGACTACATCCCCTTGCCCAACCTTCCGGGAGCGTCGCAGAACTTCCGGCGCACGAATACCACGGGCACGACGAGCGATGGGATCAGCGTCCGCCTCACGCACTCCTTCACGACCGCGCCGCAGCGCGGCGGGGGCGGACGGGGCGCAGCGGGAGGCGGACGTGGCGATGGGCAAGCCGGCCGCGGCCGCTTCGGCCGCGGCAACGCGGTCGTGCTCAACGTGCAGGCGCAGTATCAGCGCGGCGAATCCGATGCCGTCAACGTGTTTCCGCTGCTCGGCGGCGCCAACGAATCATCGTCTTTCTCGGCGCCCATCGCGCTGAACGTGCTGCGTGGGCGCGCGATCCACAACGTCCGCTTCACGGCGACCCGATCGCAGTCCCGGGCGCGCACGCTGTTCTCGGGCGTGAGCGATGTGACCGGTGAGGCCGGGATTGCCGGCGCGTCGACCGACCCGTTCGACTGGGGCGTGCCCTCGCTGTCGTTCGCGGGCCTCTCGGGCCTGCGAGGCCTCACGCCCACGAGGCGCGCCGACACCCGCCTCGCCGCCGACTACACTTTCACGCACCCCGCGCAGCGCCACACGCTGCGCTTCGGCGGCGGCGTCCGGCACGACCGCTCGGACGGACGGGCGGTGTCCGACGCCCGAGGCGCGTTCGTGTTCACCGGCCTCTATGCCGCCGCAGGCGGCACGGTCGCGAACGCCAGCGGCCTCGACTTCGCGGACTTCCTGCTCGGGATGCCCCAGCAGGCGTCGGTCGGGTTCGGGCAGGGCGACGTCACGCTCCGCGGCCTCGGCTTCAACCTCTTCGCGCAAGACGATTGGCGGGCCCGCTCGAACCTGACCTTCAACCTCGGCGTCCGCTACGAAGTGCAGCGGCCCTACACCGACGCCAACGGACACATGGCCAACCTCGACGTCACGCCAGACTTCACAGCCGCCGCGCCCGTGGTCTCGGGCGGCACCGGCCCCTATACCGGCGTGTTTCCCGACGCCCTGCTGCACGCCGACCTCAACAACGTCGCGCCGCGAGTCGGCCTCGCCTGGCGCGTGAACACGCGCACGGTCGTGCGCACCGGCTACGGCATCAGCTTCAACAACGGCTCGTACGCGTCGATTGCGCGCCAGCTCGCCGCCCAACCGCCGTTTGCCACCACCAACACGATTCTCGGGACGGTATCGGCGCCACTCGATATCGAAACCGCCCTGGCGTCAGCGACCTCGGCGACGACCAACAATTACGGCGTCGACAAGGACTACGCGCTTGGCGCGCTGCACAGCTGGAACGTCGATGTGAACCGCACGTTCCCGCGCGGCTGGCAGGTGGGCGGCGGCTACACCGGCACGAGGGGCTCGCATCTCGACATCGTGCGCGCACCCAACCGCGGGCCGGATGGCCTCCGCATTCCCGACGTGCAGCCGTTCCTCTGGCAGAGCGCCGAAGGTAAATCGATCCTGCATGCGGCGACCGTTCGCCTGCGGCGTGCACAGGCGCGCGGGATCGGCGGCACCGCCAGCTACACGCTCGCCAAGTCGATCGACAACGCCTCGTCGATCGGCGGCGGCGGACAGGTCGTGGCACAAAACGATCAGGATCTCGCCGCCGAGCGGGGGCTATCGAGCTTCGACCGCCGGCACCTGTTCGAGTCGACCCTGTCCGTGGAGCTGCCCTTTGGCCAGAACCGGCGCTGGCTGCACGATGGCGGGGCGTGGGGCGCCGCGCTGTCGGGGTGGTCGCTCAACGCGTCCTTCACGGCGCAATCGGGCACGCCGTTCACAGCCCGCGTCCTCGCGAACGCGTCGGACGTGGCCCGCGGCACCAACGGCACCCTCCGGGCCGACTATGCCGGCGGCGCGGTCGCGCTCGATTCGCCGACGCTGCTGCGCTTCTTCAACACGGGTGCGTTTGCGGCTCCCGCGGCGGGCGCGTTTGGCAACGCCGGACGCAACACGATCATCGGGCCTGGCCAGACCCAGCTCGACGCCTCGCTCGGGCGCGACATCCGCCTGACCGGCACACAGGTGCTGTCGCTGCGGCTGGAAACCGCCAACCTCCTGAACAGCGTGCGCTTCGGCTCTATCGACACTGCCGTGAACTCGCCGACCTTCGGCGAGGTGATCGCGATCCGCCCGATGCGGACGCTGCAGTTCAACGCGAGGTTCCGGTTCTGATGCGGAGGGTCGCCCTGGCCGCGGCGCTGGCCCTGCTCGTGCCAGGATTGGCCCGCCTGTCGGGCCAGCAGGCGCCCACGCCGGCATTCCGCTCGAACGTGAGCGTCGTCGTCGTGGACGTGGTCGTGCGCGATCGGAACGGCGCCATCGTCCGCGGCCTCACCGCCGCCGACTTCGACGTGCGCGAGGACAATCGCCCGCAGTCGATCCGCTCGTTCGACTTCGAAGAGGTGACGACGGCACCGCCCGCGGGCCCGGCCGCGCCAGCGCTGCTCGCCGCGGCGACCGCCCCGCAGCCGGCGAACGCGCCGCCTCCAGCCCTTCGAAGTCAGGATCTGGCCGGGCGGCGGCTGCTCGTACTGCTCTTCGATTTGAGCTCGATGCAGCCCGACGAACTCGACCGCGCGGGCCAGGCAGCGGTCGAGTACGTGGACCGGCAGATGACGGGCGCGGATCTCGTGGCCGTGGCCACCATCGACGCGACGCTCCAGGTGCTGAGCGATTTCACCGCCGACCGCGACGTGGTGAAGCGCGCGCTCGCGTCGTTCACCGCCGTCGACGGGGTCGCCTTCGACACACCCGCGGCCGAAACGGCCGCTACCGACGAGGCCGGAGGCGCCGCCGCCAGCGGCGAATACGACCTGTTCAACAACGACGCCCGGCTGCGAGCGATCAAGTCGCTCGCCGACGCGCTGGCCCCCGTCGAACAGAAGAAGGCCATCCTCTACTTCAGCAGCGGCATGACCCGCAGCGGCAGCGACAACCAGGTGGAGCTGCGCACGGCCATCAATGCCGCGGTGCGCGCCAACGTGTCGCTCTACCCCGTCGACACGCGTGGGCTGCAGGCGGTCGTGCCCGGAGGCGACGCCACGAAAGCCAGCGCTTTCGGCCCCGGTGCGTTTTCGGGACGGACGGTGGCCCGGCAGTTCGACCAGCTGCAGGCGTCGCAGGAGACGTTGCAGACGCTCGCGGCGGATACCGGCGGGCACGCGTTCACCGACACGAACGACTTCGGCGAGGCGTTCACCCAGGTCATTCGTGACACCTCGGCGTACTACCTGATCGGCTACAGCAGCAGCAACGAGATGAAGGATGGCCGCTTCCGCCGCATCACCGTGCGCGTGAAGACGCCCGGGCTGCGCGTCGAGCATCGGGCCGGCTACTACGCCGAACGGGACTTCGCCCACACCGGGCGTCAGGATCGCGAGCGCGAGCTCCAGGACCAGCTCGCCTCGCCGGTCTCGGCCACCGACATCCCGGTGTTCCTCTCCGCGGGGTGGTTCCGCCTGACGGCCGACCGCTACTTCGTGCCGCTCTCGGTGGCCATCCCCGGCAACGCGGCAGGCGCCAGGACGCGGCCGGGCGAGCTCGACGTGCTCGCCGTCGTGCGCGACGAGCAGGGGCGTCCAGTGGGACGAATCCGCCAGACGCTCAAGCTGGCGGCAGACACCGGCACCAAACAGGTGCTCTATCAGTCGGGGCTGTCGCTGCCGCCCGGACGGTTCACCGCCAAGGTCGTCGTGCGCGACAACTCGGGCGGCGCGGTGGGGTCGTTCGAAACCGGCGTGTTCGTCCCCGATCTGCGGCGGGCCCCGGTGAAGGTGAGCTCGGTGACGTTGAGCACGCAGCTGCGTCCGGTAGAGAGCCGGCAGCGCAGCGAGAATCCGCTGGTGCGCGACGGCGTGGAGATCCTGCCGAGCCTGACCCACGTCGTCGACCGAGCGCAGAAGATGTACTTCTACTACGAGGTCTACGACCCGGAGACGGCGGCGGGCACGACCTCGATCAAGACGAGCCTGGCCTTCTACCGCGGCGCAGTGAAAGTGTTCGAAACCCCGCTCGTCGAGCGCACGGAGCTCGACGCGGCGGATCGCCGCGCCGCCATTTTCCAGTTCGAAGTGCCCGCCGCCGGGTTCCAGCCCGGCCTCTACACCTGCCAGGTCAACATCGTCGACGATGCGTCAGGCCGCTTCGTCTTTCCGCGTCTCGCCGTGTACGTGAGATAGCGAGTGCCGACGCGCGCGCATTCGCCTCGCATGTCTCACCTTCCTGGCTGCATTTAACACGCCGGAAACACACCGGATCCCTGCACGAAACCAGTCCTACATATGTTTGTCATCTGAGGGCCGTTAAGATGACAAAGGAGACTGCTTGAATCGCCGTATGACACCCAACATGCGGCTGCTGCTCACGGTTGCAATGCTCACAGCCGCCGGACTCCCACGAACGGCTTTCGCACAAGTCACGCCGGCTGCTGGATTTACCCCGCCGGACGACACCCCGTCCATACGAGTGGGCACGACGATCTACCCCAACTTCACGTACCAGACAGATCCCAAGATCACCGACAGCGACGGCAACCAGGTCAATCGCAACTCGTTCGACGTATCCCGCGCCTACATCAACGTAACGGGCAACATCTCGCACATCATCGCCTTCCGGGTCACACCGGACATCACCCGCGAGACCAACCCCGCCAGCTCGCTCTCGGGCAGCCTGGTGTTCCGAGTCAAGTACGCCTTCCTGCAGACCAACTTCGACGACTGGATGACCCGGGGCTCGTGGGCGCGGTTCGGTGTCCAGCAGACCCCCTACCTCGACTTCGAGGAGGGCATCTACCGCTACCGCTTCCAGGGCACGATGTTCGTCGAGCGGGCCGGCTACATGTCGTCGGCCGACGCGGGCGCGTCGTTTCATTACAACTTCAAGGCCAACTACGGCGACGTCCATGTCGGGTGGTACAACGGCGAGAACTACAATCGCGCCGAGGTCAACGATCAGAAGGGGTTCCAGATCCGCGCCAGCGCCCGGCCGTTCGCGCGCCAGAAGCCCGTGCTGCGGGGGTTGCGCGCCACGATCTTCTACACCGGCGACAACTACGTGAAGGACGCCGAGCGGAAGCGCACCGTCTTCTCGCTCACCTACGAGCATCCGTACGTGGTGTTCGGCTATGAATACCTCGACGTGCACGACCAGCGGTCGGCGCTGCCGGGGAACCCCGACGTCAAGGGAAATGGCTATTCGATCTGGGCGACGCCGAGGAGCAAGTGGGGCTGGGAGGCGCTGCTCCGCTACGACCACCTGACCCCCAACGCGTCCGATGCCTTCGCGCCCCTGTCAACGGCAGGCAACCTGACCACGACGCTGGACTCGCAGCAACAGAACCGCGGCATCGTCGGCGTGGCCTATTGGTTTCCGCACCAGGGCACCGTCTCAACGGCGATCATGGCCGACTACGACTGGCAGATTTTCAAGAACCTGACGGCGGATCCGGTGAAGACCTTCGCCGTGCACGGGCTCATCAACTTCTAGTTATTCAGGAGGCCTTCTCATGAAGTCCCGTTCCACGCTCGCCGCCCTGGTCTGCACGCTGGCCCTTGGGGCCGGCGTCGCCGCCCAGGTCCAGATCAACGGCGCCGGCGCGACGTTCCCGAACCCGATCTATTCGAAGTGGTTTTCCGAGTACAACAAGTTGAAGCCGGAGGTCCGGATCAACTACCAGCCGATCGGCTCAGGGGGCGGCATCCGGCAAGTCACGGCGCAGACCGTGTTCTTCGGCGCCACCGACGGGCCGATGACCGAGGAACAGATCCTGGCCGCGCCCGGCAAGATCCTGCACCTGCCGACGGTCCTCGGTGCCGACGTGCCGGTCTACAACCTGCCCGGTGTGAGCGCCGAGCTCAAGTTCAGCGGGGCCGTCCTCGCCGACATCTTCCTGGGCAAGATCACCAAGTGGGACGACGCAGCGCTGGTCAAACTGAACCCCGGCGTCAAGCTGCCGGGCACCGACGTCACGGTAGTCCATCGCTCCGACGGCTCGGGCACGACCTATATCTGGGTGGACTACCTCGCCAAAGTGTCGCCGGAATGGAAGAAGCGCGTCGGCGTCGCCACCTCGGTCAACTGGCCGACCGGCGTCGGCGGTAAGGGCAACGAAGGCGTGGCCGGCCTGGTGCAGCAGGTGCCAGGCTCGATCGGCTACGTCGAGCTCATTTACGCGCTGCAGAACAAGATCGCCTACGGCTCGGTGCAGAACCTCGCCGGCGAGTTCATGCGCGCCTCGGTGCAATCGGTGACCGCGGCCGCGGCCGGAGCCGCGGCCAAGATGCCCGCCGACTTCCGGGTGTCGATCACCAACGCCGAGGGCAAGGGCGTCTATCCGGTGTCCTCGTTCACCTGGCTGCTGCTCTACGAGAACCCGAAGGACAAGGCGCAGAGCAAGGTGATGGTGGAGTTCATGAAGTGGGCGCTCACCGATGGCCAGAAGTACGCCGCCGAGCTCGGCTACGCGCCGCTGCCGCCCGAAGTCGTGAAGATGGAGATGGCGGCGCTGGCGAAGATTCGTGTCTCCTGACCAGGCGGGCACGACGCGACGCGCCAGCCAGGGCGACCTCGGCTTCCGCCTCGCCACCGGCGCCTTCGCCGTCTTCCTGCTCGTCATCGTCGCCTCCATCGGCGCCGTGCTGCTCAGCGAGTCGTGGCTCTCGATCAAGAGGTTCGGCCTCGGATTCTGGGTCACGACCACCTGGGATCCGGTGGCCGGCGACTTCGGTGCGCTCCCATTCATCTGGGGCACGCTCTACTCCTCGATCCTGGCCCTCATCATTGCGACACCCGTCGCGCTCGGCATCGCCATCTTCATTGCCGAACTCTGCCCCAACAGCCTGCGCATGCCGCTCGTCTTCCTGACGGAGCTGCTGGCGGCGATTCCGTCGATCGTCTACGGGCTGTGGGGCATCTTCGTGCTGGTGCCAGCGGTGCGCCAGCTCGAGATCTGGACACCGGCCGCGCTCAAGCAGCTGCCGCTCTTCACCGGTCCGCCGCTCGGCGTCGGCATGCTCGCCGCGGGCCTCATTCTCGCCATCATGATCACGCCGTTCACCTCGTCGGTGGCGCGCGAGGTGCTGAAGGCGGTACCGATCGAGCAGCGGGAAGGCGCCTACGCTCTCGGGGCGACCCGCTTCGAGGCGATTCAGGCGGCGCTCTACTACGCGCGCACCGGTATCGTCGGCGCGGTGATGCTCGGGTTCGGCCGTGCGCTCGGCGAGACCATGGCGGTGACCATGGTCATCGGCAACAGCGCGCAGATTTCCGCGTCGCTCTTTGCCCCGCAGTACTCGATGGCGGCGGTGATCGCCAACGAATTCACCGAGGCCGACACCGCGCTCTATCTGGACGCGCTGGTCGAGATCGGGCTGGTGCTCTTCGCCATTACGCTGTTCGTGAACATCCTGTCGCGCGGGCTGATCTGGAGCATGAGGCAATCGTTCACGAAGGCCTCGGCGCCGGCGCTGCCGCCGCCCGAACCAGAGCCCGCCGCATGACCGCGACCACGTGGCGGAAGGTGAAGTCGGCGCTCTTCGTCGGCTTCTGCGGGTTGTCGATCGCGGTGGCGCTGGTACCGCTGGCGTTCATCCTCTTCTTCGTCCTCAAGGAAGGTCTGCAGGCGCTCGACTACGACTTCTTCACCAAGATGCCGCAGCCGGTGGGGGAAGCCGGGGGCGGCATGGGCAACGCCATCATCGGCACCCTCATCATCGTCGGCCTGGGCGCGCTGTTCGCCATCCCCACCGGCATCATGAGCGGCGTCTACATGTCGGAATACGCCGGCACCCGGCTCTCCTCGGCAGTACGGTTCGCGGCCGACACCCTGAACGGCGTGCCGTCGATCGTGATCGGCATGTTCATCTACACCATCGCGGTGCTGCCGGTGAAGCAGTTCAGCGCGCTCGCCGGGGGCCTTGCGCTCGGGGTGATGATGATTCCGATCATCGCGCGCACCACCGAAGAGCTGCTGCTGCTCGTGCCCGGCTCGATGCGCGAGGGGTCGCTGGCTCTGGGGGCGACGCGGGCGCAAGCGACCTTCACGGTCGTCCTGCCGGCCGCGCTCCCGGGCATTCTCACCGGCGTCGTGCTCGCGCTCGCGCGCATCGCCGGAGAAACGGCGCCGCTCCTCTTCACGTCGTTCAACAACCGCTTCTTCAGCACCACGCTCACCCAGCCGATCGCCTCGCTCACAGTCACGGTGTTCACCTACGCCATCTCACCCTACGAGGACTGGCACCGCCAGGCGTGGGCCGGTGCACTCGTGCTCGTCGGCATCGTCTTCGTCTGCTCGCTGCTCGCGCGGGTGGCCACCCGCCGCCTCGAAAAGATGCGCAACCAGTAAACGCCGCGCTCCTGGACGGCGTGTTAGCGTGTGACGGGCCGCCGTGGTGCGGCAAGGAGCACACCAGGATGATGAAGCGCACAGCACTTTTCGCCGGCGGACTCTGTCTCGCCGCAGCCGTCGCCTCGGCGCAGGGGCCCGGTCCGGGCGGGCCGGTCGGCATCGCCGCCGGGCTGCAGCAGCAGTACAACTTCCTCAAGAACAACCTGACGCAGGCCGCCGACGTGGTGCCGGAGACCGGCTACGCGCAGAAGGTCGGGACCATGGGCGAGGTGCGCACCTACGGTCAGGTGATCGGCCACGTGGCCAACGCGCAGTTCGGCCAGTGCTCCGGCGCGCTGGGCGTCGCCAATCCGAACCAGAGCAACAACCTCGAGGACGGCACCAAGTCGCGCGCCGATCTCATCAAGGGTCTCGCCGATTCGTTCGCGCTCTGCGACAAGGCCTTTGCGGCGCTGACCGATCAGAATGCATCGGAGATGCTGCCCAACGGGCGCGGCGGCCAGACCGCGCGCGCCGTGGCGCTGCTCGGCGTCATTGCGCACGGCAACGAGATGTACGGCATCTCGACGGTGTACCAGCGCGCGCAGAACATCGTGCCGCCGTCCACCGCCGCCCGCGGCCGCGGCCGCGGCGGACGCGGAAACTAGGACTGGTGCGACAGGTAGGGCAGGTAGGACGGGTGGGATAAGACGGCGAGTTCAACAGGCACGACGTATTTCCCACCTGTCCCACCAGTCTTACCTGTCTCACCTGCCGCATCTCGAGCACGCTGACAACACAAGGTCAGGTGGCAGGAGTCGCGGGCGGGGCGTTCAGGGCGGTCTGAAGACCGCCCTCTGCATCGTTAGGCGGGCCTCAAAACCTGCTGCCATGTACGGCATGCGCCGTGGGCGGGGCGCATGGTCTTCGCTGGCCGACTGCGAGCGCCGTGAGCGCCAGCGGCAGATGAAAAACGACGAGCGTTGCGCGTCAAGGGCGGATCGCGCGCGAGGCGTTTTTCCGCGGCGTCGAGCCGGAGGCCGGCGGAGACCATGCGCCCCGGCCGCGGCGTTCAGGGCGGTCTGAAGACCGCCCGCTACATCGTGAGGCGGGTCTCAAGACCCGCGGCCACGTACGGAGTCGCGGGCGGAAACTATGCGCCGCGACCGCGACGTTCAAGGGCGGTCTGAAGACCGCCCTCTACATCTCCCCCGCTACCGCAGGCCTTCAGTCAGCTCGATTCGGACTCCCCAGGGGTCGGTGATCATCGCGGTCGCGACGCCGCCCATGTCCTTGTTCGACTTCTTGTACCCTTCGGTCAGCTTGATGCCCTTGCCCTCGAGCTGCTTGACGAACTCGGGCAGGTTCCGCACCTCGAAGCCGACGTGATCCGTGGCCCGGCCCTTGGTCGCCACGTGGGTGACGCTCTGGTCGCCCTCCCACCGGAAGAAGTTCAGGCTGTAGCCGACACCGGGCAGGTCGGCACCGATGAAGAAGTCCGTCTGGCCGGGACGCAGCGTGGCATTGAACGCCTTCATGTACCACTGCTGCATCTCGACGTACTGCTTGTTGATGAAGTGGATGTGGTGATAGACGATCGGCGCCGGCTCCTTCTCGGCGCTGGTCACGAGCTCCACTTTGGCGCCGTCGGGCCCGAGGATGTACGAGAAGCGCCCATAGGGCGCCTGCGTGCCTTGCGCGGCGGCAGCCTCCTGGCCCAGCACAGGCTCGCGTCCGCTCGTCAACTTGTAGCCCGCGGCCACCACCCTGGTCGTAACCGCCGGCACATCCGGGACGGCGAAGCCGATGTGATCGAACGCGGTGCCGCGATTGGGGCCGCCCGGCTTCTTCGCGTCGAAGAACAGCACGATACCCGGGAAGCGGACCACGTCGGCGCTGCCGATCATCGCCGGCGTCCCGCCCAGCGTGTCCACCCAGAACTTGCGGTGCTCGGCCACACTGGTCACGTCCATGTGGAAGTGCCCGACGACAACCGGTGCGTCCTTGTTGAGCAGCTGGGCTGACGCCTGCGTGGTGGCGCCGGCGATCACGGCCGCGGCGACGATCGCAATGCGGGTGCGGTGTCCAATCGGCATGCGCGGATGGTACTACGGCGCCAGAGCGCCGTCGCGGCGGCGCGGCCGGGCGCAACCCGGCGGGCGCCGCTCAGTGGGCGCGCAGCTGCAGCACGCTGAGCATGTTCGAGAAGTCGTCGGTCCAGAGCGGTGTGGCGGGCGTGACCGGTGGCGGGGTCCATGCCTCGTCGCCGGTCAGAAGGCCCAGGTCCTCACGCGTGCGCGCCAGCACGACCCACTCGGAGGCGGTCTTGTCGGCGGGCCACCCCTCGGTGCGCTTCCGGTCGCGCCTCTGCAGCGCGACCAGTCCGTTGGCTTGCGCCAGGCGGCCGACGATGCCGTTGAGGGCCAGGTGCCGGTTCGAGATATGGAACGCCAGGACGCCATTCGGCGCCAGGCGCGAGAGATACACCGCCATGGCCTCGTTGGTCAGCAAATGCATGGGAATGGCATCCGAGCTGAACGCATCGAGCACCATGAGGTTGTAGCGGGCGTCGGTGGCCGCCGCCAGCGACAGGCGTGCGTCGCCGAGCACGACCTGGCAGGCCGATCCGCACTGACGGAGAAAGGTGAAGTAGCGATCGTCGCGCGCGATCCGCTCGATCGCCGGATCGATCTCGTAGAAGGTCCACTGCTGACCGGGCTGCACGTAGGCCGCCAGCGTACCGACACCGAGGCCAATCGCGGCTACCCGACCCGGCTCCCGGAGCCGCCAAATCGCTTTCTGCGCGTTTCCAAACGGGCCGGTCCGGTGGTAGTAGGTCAGCGGCTCGCGCTGCCGCGCCGGATCGAGCGACTGCATGCCGTGCAGCGTCGTGCCGTGCGCCAGGGCGTGGTGCCCCGTGCTGCGTTCCTCGGTGACGCGATAGATACCGAAGAACGTGCGCTCGGCGTGGAGCACCGACTCACCGGCCACCCACGGCGAGCCGGCGAGCATGGCGGCCGCGACACCGGCCAGCGTCGCGGGCCGATGCCGGCGCGTCATCGCGAGGAACGACAGCGTGGCGAGTCCCGACAGCACGAGCGCCAGCTTCGTCGCGATCCACGGTACGAACAGCACCGCCGCGACGAACACGGCGGCCACGACCGGCAGTGCGCGGTCGATGGACAGCCGCGGTCCGGCATTCGGGCGCACCGGACGGAAGAAGGCCACCAGCGCGAGCGCGACCGGATACTCGACGACGCGCGAGAACAGGGCCGGGGCGACCAGAGTGTTGAACAGGCCACCGACCACACCGCCGAGCGCCATCCAGATATAGAACTCGGTCAGGTGGTGCGCGGCCGGACGCTCCTGCGCGAGTTGCCCGTGGCACAGCAGGGCGGCGAACAGGAAGACGGACAGGTGCACGATTATCGCCGGCACCAGCGGCAAGGTGGCGCCCACGAACATCACCAGCGCGACGCCCAGGAGCAGCGACGGCAGGAGTCGATCGGCGACGCTGACGGCGCGCGTGCCGGCCCTGCTGAACGACACGATGAAGGTCAAGAGGTAGAGTGCCAGCGGCACGACCCAGAGCAGCGGGATTGGCGCGATGTCAGTGGTGAGCGAGGTCGTCACGCCCAGCATGAGGCTCGACGGCACCGCGGCGAGCGCACACCAGCGCGCCCGCTGTCTCCACGAAGGTGCATCCGCGACGGCCGTTGCGGCCGCGGGCGACGCCGGCGCCACATGAACGGCGCCCTTCGTGCCCGCCAACGCGAACCGGGCCGCGACGGCGCAGGCGAGCACGAGCAGGACGAAGCACGCGTAGCCAAGGGTCCAGACTTCGGCCTGCCGGCTCAAACCGAGCAGCGGTTCGATCACCGTGGGATAGGCGACAAGCGCCGCCAGGCTGCCGGCGTTGCTGGCCACGTAGAGAAAATACGGGTCGCTCGCCGACCGATGACTGCTGGACGAGAACGTCGCCTGGAGCACCGACGCGCTCACGGCCAGCACGAGGAAGGACGGGCCGACCGACGTGAGCAAGGCCACGAGCAGCCATGAGAGCGGCGCGTCCGTCGCCCGCGCCGCCGATTCGGCGTCGACGCCCAGCCGAGCGAACGCCAGTGGCAGCACGGCGAGCCCGGCATAGGCGAGAAGCCGGACCGGGGCAACGATCCCTCGCGTGAGGACGTGGGCCCCGCCGTAGCCGGCGAGCAGCACCGCCTGAAAGAAGACGACGCAGCCGTTCCACACCATCGGCACGCCGCCCAGGACCGGCAGCATCTGTCGCGCCACCATCGGCTCGACCGCAAACATGAGGAACGAACTGAGGAACAGGGTGGCCGTAAACAGCGGCACAAGTACCCGCGTGGCCGCGCGCGGCAATGTCGCAGCTGCGGCGGGCGTGGCCACCGGTACGGCACCGGCCTGGGGAGCCTCGAGCATGAGGCCGGATCGTGCAACGCACATACCGGTGCAATCACCGGCAAGACTGTGCGGACACGGCAGACGAAGACGCGGTTGGTGCCAGAAATCTGACCGCGCGACCGACAACTCAGGTCCTGCTATGGCGCCGTCCGATGAGACGGGTCTAAAGACCCGCGGCCACAGCCCGTCCGATGAGGCGGGGTCTGAAGACCCGCCTCATCACCCGCCGGCGATGGCGCCGACGATCAGAAACGGCTCGGTGCCGCGCGCGACGGCATCGGGCAGGAGCAGGTCGGGACGCTCCAATGACAGATCGTCCTGGCACGCGAAGAAGCGGAGGAACGGCCGCCGCTTCTTGCTGACGTGATCGCGAATCGTGCCCTGCAGCACCGGATAGCTTGATTCGACCGCGTCGAGCACGGCGCCGAGCGTGACCGGTCCTACGACCGACACCTCGATTTCGCGCCCGACGCGGGCGAGCGTCTGCAGGTGCTGCGGCAGCTCGACGCGGATCACGGCAGCGTCTGGACCTCGACCGACAGTACCGCCGGCAGGTCGCGCACGATGGGCGCCCACGTGTCGCCGCCATTGGCCGACGCGTACACCTGGCCCCCCGTAGTGCCGAAGTAGACGCCGCACGAGTCGAGACTATCCACCGCCATCGCGTCGCGCAGCACGTTGACATAGCAATCCTGCTGCGGCAGACCAACGGTGAGCGGCTCCCAGTCGTTGCCGCCGGTGCGGCTGCGATAGACGCGGAGCTTGCCCTCCGGCGGGAAATGGTGCGAGTCGCTCGTGATCGGAACCACGTAGATCGTCTCGGGTTCGTGAGCGTGGACTTCGATTGGAAACCCGAAGTCGGTCGGCAGATTGCCGCTCACCTCGGTCCACTGGCCGCCGGCGTCGTCGGTGCGCATCACGTCCCAGTGCTTCTGCATGAAGAGCGTGTCCGGGCGCGACGGGTGCATGGCAATGCGGTGGACGCAGTGGCCCACCTCGGCATCGGGGTCGGGGATGTACTGAGACTTCAGTCCCCGGTTGATGGGCGTCCAGGTGGTACCGCCGTCGTCGGTCCGAAACGCACCCGCGGCCGAGATCGCGATGTACATCCGGGCCGCGTTGGTCGGATCGAGCAGGATGGTGTGCAGCCCAAGGCCACCGGCTCCTGGTTGCCACTTGGCGCCGGATCCGTGATTCCGCAATCCCGACAGTTCGTGCCAGCTGGTACCGCCGTCGGTGGTGCGAAACAGAGCGGCGTCTTCGACCCCGGCATACACCGTGTCCGGATCCGAGAGCGAGGGCTCGAGGTGCCACACCCGCTTGAACTCCCAGGGGTGGGGCGTGCCGTCGTACCACTGGTGCGTACCGGGCGTGCCCTCGTAGGCGAACTTGTTGTCGACTGGGGCCCAGGTGGCACCCCCGTCGTTCGACCGCTGCATCACCTGCCCGAACCACCCGCTGGTCTGCGAGGCGTAGAGCCGGTCGGGGTCGGCCGGCGACCCCTTGAGGTGGTAGATCTCCCAGCCGGCGAAATGGGGGCCGCTGACCTCCCACTTCTGCCGCGTGCCATCCGACGTCAGGATGAACGCGCCCTTCCGCGTCCCCACCAGCACCCGCACGCTGCTCATACGCTGCTCCTCCTCGAGTGAGACATGCCCTTACCTGGTATGTCGATTGAGCAGGCCCCAGATCGACACAGGCCGTGCGCCCGAAGGCGCACGGCCCGATTCTGCGAGCAGGCGGTGACAGCCCAGGTCAGGCCAGCGCAGCTTTGTACAAGGTCAGCAGCTCGCCCCAGGCGCGCTCGGCGTCAGGCTTGTTGTAGATCGGCGGGGCGCCCGCCTGAACCGGCATGTCGGACATGCACCAGCCGTGCAGCGCGTTGGCGTAGACCTCGATTTTGGCCGGGTTCTTGGCGGCCTCGAACGCAGCCTTCAGCGTGTCTTTGGCCGTGGGCTGCTGCATGTCGTCGTTGCTCGCCACCCCGAAGTACATCTTGCCCTTGATCTTGGGGATCAGCAGGTGCGGGCTGTTGGGACGGTCGGTCACCAGGCCGCCGCCGTGGAACGAGGCGCCCGCACCGATGCGGTTGGGCACAGCGGCCGAGGTGCGCATCACGAGCGGGCCGCCCATGCAGTAGCCCTGCGTTCCAATCTTCTTCGCCGTGTTGACCTGCTTCTGCGTGTCCAGCCAGGCCACGAACGCGGCCGCGTCGCGTTCGGCGGCTCCATCGGCGGTAATCGACCCCATCAGCGGCGTGAGTTTGGCGCGATCGGTCTGGAAGTTGAAGTTCGCCGTATCCAGCAACTGGCCCTTCCCGACACGGTAGTACGGGTTGGGGACGAGCACCGAGTACCCTTCGCCGGCAAGGCGCTTGCCCATCTCACGCAACGCCGGGCGCAGGCCGAAGGCATCCGCCCAGATGATGACGGCGGGGTGCGACCCGGTCGTCGGGTGGATGAACGCGGCGTCGCAGGTGCCGTCGGGCGTCTTGATCTCGACCATGGTCTCGACGACCGGCATCGCCGCCGAGGCCGGTATCCCTGCGGCCACGACTCCGGCCGCCAGCCCCATCGCCACGAAATCGCGTCGGGACAGGTCGCGTTCCTGCTGTTCCGGGTCGTACTGGTCGTGCGTCTGCTGTGTCATGGGTATCTCCTGCGGGCGTATGCTAACCTGCGCGATTGGCGTCCCGCCACACCTTCACCTTTTAGAGGCACCATGGTCCTGACGAAAGACGAACTGATCGGATCACTTCAGAACGAAGTGCGCATCCTCCAGCACCTCTGCAGCAAGATCGAGCCGTCGATGATCGACTATCGACCGACGCCGAAACAGCGCAGCACCATCGAGCTCCTCCGATATCTGAGCAACATGGGGCCCGGACTGGTCGAGGGCGCCGTCAAGGGCACGTTCGACCCCGCGGCGTGGACCGAGAAGACCAAGGCCGCCGAAGCCCGCGACTTCAAGCAGACGGTCGAGGCGCTCGCCGCCCACAAGGACGCCTACGCCGCGCTCCTCGGGCCGGTCACCGACGCCCAACTGCGCGAGACCATCAACATGTTCGGCTCGCCGATGTCGCGCGGGGCGTTCATCGTGAACCTCGTCCTCAGCGGCTGCGCCGCCTACCGCACGCAGCTGTTCCTCTACTTGAAGGCCAACGGCCGCGAGGAACTCACCACCGCGAACCTCTGGGGCGGCGCCGACCCACAGCCCGCCTGAGGGCTGCCCGCGCGAGGAGGAGAAAGCAGAGGAGACGGAGCAGAAAAGCTCTGCCCATCTCTGCCTTCTCTGCCCCTCTCTGCCTTCTCCACCGGCCGTTTGTTACGGTCCTGTAATCGGACGGCCAGGAAACCCTGACAAAAGGGTCGGGATTACTCGACACACCTCAGATTTTCACCAACTATTAAGCTTCCAGGCCGTATTGATCGCATATAGTCCAGGTTGCACCTGAGCTGGTCCCGACTGATGACGGAGAGCCCAGGGCGGAACTCGGGAGCGATTTATGTCGGCAAGCCGGGCGCGCACCCTCAACCGCGCACGCATCACCTCCACACTGTCATCGAAACGTCTCTTCCTCGCCATCGCGGTCTTGATGGTCGCGGTCATCGGCCAGCGCCCCGGACGAGCTGCGGCCGATCCTCCCGATGCGCTCCCCTTTGCCGTCAGCTACACGGTGACCGGCAACTACGTGGTGGGCGGCGTGGACTTGGCGCCAGGAAGCGCATCCGGTGGCTTCGCCACCGGCACGATTCCCATCGGCGGCGTGCCTGCCAACGCCGATATCGTCGCGGCGTTCCTCTATTGGGAAACGATCACGAACGACGACACCCAAATGCACTTGGCGGACGTGCGGTTCCGCGGCCAGCGGCTCGAGGTCGTCCAGTCGTCATCGCAGGTCCTCGATGCCACCTACGCCCCGTGCTGGAGTTCAGGCGGCAGTGGCCCGTACAAGATGACGATGCACCGCGCCGACGTCCGGCGCTTGCTGCCAATGGCGCTCGACGCGGACGGTCAGCCTACTGGTAAGCGCCTGGTGAACAGCGCCGATCTGACGGCGGCGGGATTTGAGCAACACACGGTGAAGCTCCCGGAAGCCGGCACCGGTAATCAGACGCCACAGAGTGGCGGGGCGTCGATGCTCATCGTCTATCGCGCCGCGTCGGAACCACTCACCAAGGTCGTCATCTACGACGGTGTCAAGATCCAGGCGGCCGGCGAGGCAACCACGCAGACGATTCACGGGTTCTTCCAATCGGCGTCGAGCCCACATGCCAAGCTCACGCACATCACGGGCAGCGGCGCCAATAATTCGACCGACCGGGTGCTGTTCAGGCATCAGAACCCGACCACGCTTGCGGACATCACGTCGGTGCTGGCAACCAACGCGATCCTGGGAACGGCCAGCCCCTCGTCGGACCGGGCCTGGTCCAATCCAACCTTCGACGTGAGCGCGCTGATGCCCAGCCGCGATCCGGGCCTCGGGTTCGGCGAGGAGGTCTCGACTACCGTCGACCATACGAAGACCTCGCCGTCCGACTGCCTGGCCTGGGCCGCCATCGCTTTCAGCACGACGGTGCAAGACGTCGATGGGGACGGCCTCATCGACAAGCTCGAGGACGTCAGCGGGCTGCACGAACCGGACGGCGAGGCGCTGCCTGATCTGCATGCCATGCACGCCGGGTCGGACCAGCGCGACCTCTTCCTCGAAGTCAACGCGATGGTGGCCGGTGCGGGCACGTCGTACGGCTCTCTCGAGGCTCCCTTCGCCGGCCGCATCGACAGCGATCCGGACAACGACGTCGTCACCGACCATGTCGGCCACAATCACTTGCCGACTCCGGCCGTGATCAGGCAGGTAGGCCTCACGCTGGCGTCGGCGCCGGCCGTTGGCGGCGGCGTGCCTGGCATCCGCCTCCACGTGGATGCCGGCCCCAACTACCACGCCCTCGGAGGCGCCTACGCCCTGACGGACGCAGACGAGTACCTGGTTCCGGCGGCCGACGCCAGCGGCGGAGAACTGATCACGGAAACCGCGTGCGTACCGGATCTCGGTGCGACACCGCCCAGGGTGTGTCTCTTCCCCGCCTATCCCGGCACCGTCGGCTGGAAGACCGGGTTCCAGCTGTACCGCGATGGCCGGATCGGCGACCCCGACGAACCGGACCGGCGGCGCTTCGATCACAACCGGCGCGATCTGTTCCACTACGCGCTCTACGCTCACTCGGGCGGCGTTCCCCGCTCGGACCTGGCGTGCCTGGACGCCAGCGGCACACCCACGGCAGCGGTGCACTCGCTGACCTCTGTTGATCCATGCGGCGACCTTCGCGACAACCCGGCCTTCCACGTCCCGAGCAGCCAGTCGGGCCGTGGCGATCTGCCCGGCGGGGACTTCGTCGTCTCGCTCGGCCTTTGGGATACGGAGCGCTTCGTCGGCTCTGAATTCGTGCAGGCCTCGACCACGCTCCACGAACTCGGCCACAACCTGGAGCGATGGCACGGCGGCGACCCGCCGACGTTCGGGACCGTGAAGGTGCCCGGGACTACTACACCCGTGTCCCGCCTCCAGATCACCATTCCGCAGAACTGCAAGCCGAACTACCTGAGCGTGATGAGCTATCTGTTCCAGGTCAACGGCCTGGTCGATGACGCCGGCGTGCGGCACATGGACTACTCGGGCGGCGTAATTACACCAGCCATCATCGAGACGGTTCTGAGCGACGGCTCGTTGCCCGTGCCATTGCCCTACCGCACGTCATGGTTCGCCCGGCTCGACCCAGGGACGCTCGGCGTGACGCTCGGCGCCCACCCGATCTCGAAGTACTGCAGCGGCCGGAAGCTTCCCGATCCGCTGCCAGCGGGATGGGTCTCGTATGCGCGCATCGACGCGGCCAGCCGCAGCGAACCCATCGACTGGAACGCAGATGGCACCTTGGCTAGCCCACCACAGGACGTCAACTACGACGGGCTTACCGACGGCGCGTCGGCGCCGCTCTCCGGTGCCAACGACTGGGCCAACCTGCATCTGAACCAGATAGGCGCCCGCAGGACCATGGCCGGCTTCTCGGGCGGCTTCCTGGGCGGGTACGTCGACGGCGGCTACGTCGACGGCGGCTACGTCGACGGCGGCTATGTCGATGGCGGCTACGTCGACGGGGGCTACGTCGACGGGGGCTACGTCGACGGCGGCTACGTCGACGGGGGCTACGTCGACGGGGGCTACGTCGACGGCGGCTATGTCGATGGCGGCTACGTCGACGGCGGCTACGTCGACGGGGGCAGGGGCTTCCAAGACGAGCTGACCTTCGAGCTGGCGTCCGAGCTGTGGGGATACGCGCCGCCGACCGAACTGCGTGCGTGCGTCATCGACGGCGTCGACTGTCTCTCGCCGACCGCGTCGCCGAACCTCGGGAAGGTCCGGATCGACTGGAAGCTGCCGCACGCCGGTAATCCCACGGGGTTCTACGTCTACCGCGTCCAGGGGGCGACGGTGACGCCTGTGAGTATTCCAGTCCCGCTCCCACCTACCAGCTCGCCCGGCGTGCCGGCCGTACCGGGCCAGGCAGCCTACTGGCTGCTCGACGAGCGGGAACTGACCGACGGCGCCCACTTCACCTACTACGCCAAGGCGGAATTCCCGGACGACGGCGACGCCGACTCGGATCCTCAGCTGAGCATCCCGTCGAACTACGCGACCATCACGGCCCATAGCGAGCCGCCGACCGTGGCCCTGACCCTTGGAGCGACACCGGGCCCGAGCGGCTGGTTCACGGCGTCCCCCGTCGGCGTGGTCGTCAATGCCACCGACAACTTCCAAGTCGCGTCGATATCGTGCACCGACAACGGCGGCGCCGTCGTTGGCGGCACGCTGAGCGGCCTGCACACCGGCGCAGCCAGCCTCAGCTTCAGCGTCTCCAACGAAGGCACGCACGCGATCAGCTGCCTCGCCGCCGATGGCGCCGGTAACACGGCCAGTGCGGCCACGACGGTCCGCATCGACACGGTCGCGCCGGTCACGACGATCACGTCGACCAGCGCGTCCTCGATTGGGTTCAGCGCGACCGACGCCACCTCCGGCGTGGCCGGCTACGAGTGCAAGTGGGACAGTGGTGCGTTCGCGGCCTGCACGAGCCCGGCATCGCTGGCAAGCCTGTCCATCGGCTCCCCCACCTTCAGCGTCAGGGCCCGTGACGTCGCGGGGAATATCGGCTCGGCCGTGAGCTACTCGTTTACCACGAGTTACACCGTGACACCGGCGCCAATCCTCATCAAGAGTTCGGCGCAGACGGGCAGCGCGGTCCCGATCACCTTCCAGGTGACCAAACCGGACGGCACGGTCGTAACCTCGACGGACATCGTGGCGAAGATCGATAGCGTGTTCCTGGGCGCCACCTGCCCGGCGGGCTCGCTCTCGGGGACGGTCGAGTTGATCTACCGGAATCCGAATTTCTCGACCGGCAAGAGCAGCCTGCGCTACGTCAGCTCCTCGCAGAGCCTGCAGTTCAACTGGGATACGACCAGCGTGACGACCAATCCGATCATCACCGGAAAGGGCTGCTACATCGCGTTGGTCTATCTGAACGACGGCGCGGCTCCGCGGCCCACGTCGATGATCCTCTTGAAGTAGTTCGATGGTGTCTTGGCATGAGCGCCGGTCCCGCAGACCGGCGCTCACGCCTCAGCCGCCGAGTTGCCGGCGGGCGTCGGCCACCAGCACATCATCCTTGGAGGCGCCGCGCAGCTTCAAATACTGCCGGAACGCGTCGGCTGCGCCTTGCAGCTTCAGGCCTTGCCGTGCGCGCCCCTGATAGTAATAGGCTGCCGGGAACATGCCGTAGGTGGGCTCGTCGTCAAGAAAAAGCGACATCGCCTCTCCGCGCCGCTTGAGGCACCGGCCGAACTCGGAGTCAGCCTGCGGAAAGGCGTTCAGCGCGAGGTAGGCGCGTCCCAGGTCGTAGTGCCCGAACCACGTGCTCAATATCGTATTGGCCTCGGTCAGGGCCCGCACGGCCTGACGAGCATCGCCGGCTGCCAGCGCCACGTCGCCCTCGAGGATCTTCGCGTACGCCTGTGGTTCGATCTGCAGCTCGCCCGCCAGACTCGTCATGAGCGGACGCGCCTTCGCCGCCGCTCCCGCCTCGATGAACACCCGCGCGGCCAGAAACCTCGTCTTGACCGATCGGCTCTGGGCCAACGCGTCGTCAGCCGCGTCAATCGCCGCCCGCGACCGGCCCCGCCCGAGTTCGGCGATGGCCGCCCCGACCAGCTTCGACGCGGCAGCCTCGGTACGCATGTTCTCCACGTCGTCGATGGCACCCGCGCGCAGGACGCGCACCGCGTCCCCGAACCGGCCCTCGTACGCCGCCATGTCGCCGATACCCGACGCGGACACCGAGGCGCCAAGCGGCCCGAGCTTCGCCAGACGCTGATACGTCTCGAGCGCCGCGGCCTGCTGCTCCTGCCCGAGTTGCGCGAAGGCCAGAGCCGTCAGCGCCTTCACGTCCGGGGCCTGAATGGCACGCGCCTCTCGCTCGGCCGCCTGGAACTCACCGGCGTAGTTCGAGTAGAGCGCTAGGTTGACCCGGTAGAGATCGCGCTTCGGCAGCATCGCCACGACGCGCTGCATCTCGTCGATCGCCTTCGGCAGGTCACGCAAGTACGTGGCACAGAGCGCGAGGTTGTTGTGGCCGGCGACATCGGCCGGGTAGGCCGAAATCAGGTCGCCGTACTCCTTGACGCACTGCTGGTAGTCGCCGGTCGTGAGGTAGTACAAGCCGCGGATGCTGTACACCTCGCGCTGCGTCATGCCGTCCAGGTGCGAGAGCGCCTCCTGCGCGTAGCGTTCGGCGTCCTTGCTGGCACCCAGATTCAGTGAGACTGCGGCCAGCGCCTGATAACCGATTCCGAACTTGGGATCCAGCGCCACGGCCTTCCTGTACTGTTCCCGTGCCTCCTCGTACCGGTTGTTCGACGCCGCCTGCCGGCCGGCCGCATAGAGCCGGATGACGTCGAGCGAGGTGGCTGACATGCTGGCCGCCTTGAACAATTGATCCGATTCGGACGCGTCGTCACCCAGAGCCGAACGGACCCCGGCGATCAGTCGCGTGGCTGTCGGCAGCACCTGGTCTCTGTCGCCGGCCCGGCCACGTTCGCTGGCGATCACGTTCCCGGTGACGGCCTGGATCGCCTTGACCGAGAGCTGGTAGCCTCCGCCCGCGCGCTCTATCGCTCCGCTCAGTACCACGCCGAGCCCCTGCTTGACGGCAATCTCACGCGCGGCGGTTTCGTTGATGATAGCGGGCGGCCGCACGCCGAGCGTACGCATCGCGCCACGATCGTAGGCGCTCACAAATCCCGTGTCCTCGAGCGCGCGCCGCAACACGGGCTCGAGTGTCTGGTCGAAGGCGGCATCACCCGTCGAATTGGCGAAGTCGGCGATGAGCACCGACACCGGGTCGTGCTGCGGGGGCGGAATGAACTGACGCTGGTAGTAGAGCGCCCCGGCCGTGAGACCAAGCAACACGACCACGGTTGCGGCCAGCAGCGGCAGACCGACCGCGCGCTTGCTCGGGCGGAGCTTGCCGCGGTCGTCGAGGCGATCGAGCGCGGCCACCATGTCGCCCGTGGTCGCAAACCGCTTGGCGGCATCGGGCTCGATGCACTGCGCCACGAAGCGGCTGAGAGGCTCCGGTACGTCCGGCATGCCGGGCACGTCGGGCGCCGCCGCACGCGGCGATGGCAGCGGATGCTCCAGCCGCTTCTGCAGATCGGCCACCGCGCCGCCGTCCTCCACGCGGCGCTTGCCGAGCAGCAGGTCGTACAGGATCAGCCCGAACGCGTAGATATCCGTGCGCTGATCGACTTCCTCTCCGCGCGCCTGCTCCGGCGCCATGTAGGCAACCGTGCCAACGATGGCCCCCACCATGGTGCCGACGTGCATCGTGGCCGCCACGCGTGTCAGCTCGCTCTCGAGCGACTTCGGCAAAACGGTGCCGGCTTGTCGCGCGCTCGCAATCGCCGCGGCCTGCTGGTTCGACGCCGTGTGCGCGATGCCGAAGTCCATGATGATGGCTTCGGAATCGCCGCCGATCATGATGTTTGCCGGCTTGAGATCGCGGTGCACCACGCCGGCGTCGTGCGCCGCCTTGAGCCCCGAGGCGACCTGTCGCGCAATGGCCATGATGTTGGCCATCTCGAGCCGCCCCGACTTCCGGAGGACCATGGCGAGGTCGTCGCCCTCGATAAACGGCATCGTGATGTACTTGATGCCGTCGATCTCGCCCATGTCGTGAATGCGCACGACGTTGCGATGCGTCACCTGGCGGGCCAGCAGCAGCTCCTGCTTGAACCGCCGCTCGATCTCGCGCGCGGCCGCCGGATCTCGCGTGACTTCAGGGCGCACGACCTTCACCGCCACCATGACCGCGAGCTCGGCGTCCCACGCCTGGTACACCGCACCCATGCCGCCGATGCCGAGCAGCCGCACGATGATGTAACGCGGACTGAACTGCTGGCCGACCTGGAGCGGCCCCTCGGCCGCCCGCATCGCGGCGGTCTGCCGCACGCCTCCACGCGTGGAGGCGGCTTTCGGGTCGCCGAGCGCGGTCATTTCCTCGCCTTCGACCCCGACCGTCCTGTCGAGGTCGACGCCGAGCGGCAGTCCGGTGGTATCGCCGGAGCCGGTCAGCTGGCCGATCCCCGTGGTCGCATCGCCCTCGCCGGCGCCGGACGACGGAGGGGCGTAATAGGTGCGATCGGAATCGAATGCCTGGTGCGACGGCACCGGCGCGTATACGGTCTCGGCGTCAGAGCCGGGAACAGGCGTCAGCGTGCTGATGAGTGTCGGTACGGATCGCGGGACCTTGCAGGAGGGGCACTGATCTGCCGACTGGCTCATGCCAGCCCCACAGTTGGGGCATTTTATCAAGCGGCCCTCGGGGGAAGTGGGCGCAACGGCTTCGCTGCAGAGCGATTATGTCGCCCGCCTCGAAAAATTCAAAGCGCTAAACCCGCTCCGGACAGGCCACTAGCCCGTGTTTCGCATGCCGGCGGCAATGCCGTTGACGGTGATCATGAGCGCCGTATGGACCCTCGGGTCCGGGTGGGCGCGCATCCGCCGCAACAGCTCCACCTGCACCAGGTTCAACGGATCGACATACGGATTTCGTACATCGATCGACCGGCGGATGACGGGGCTGGATTCGAGCAGCTCGCCATGGCCCGAGACGGCGCGGACCCCCTGGATGGCCCGGGCCAGGCGGGCGCGGAGATCGTCGCCGAGCGGCTGCAGGGACGGCGGCACGAGCCGCCGGTCGTATTCGGCGGCAATCCGGCCATCGGCCTTGGCCAGCACCATCTCGATCAGGTCGATGGCCGACTGAAACTGCGGCCAGTCGCGGTACATCGCCTTGAGACGCTCTCCTTCCCCGCGCTCGAACGCGCGGTCGAGCGCCTCCTCCACTCCGAGCCAGGCACCCAGCATCAGCCGCGTCTGGGTCCAGGCAAACTGCCACGGGATCGCGCGCAGTCCCGCCACGCTGGACCCGCCGCCGCGCCGGGCCGGCCGGCTCCCGATGTTCAGGTCGCCGATTTCGGCCTCCGGTGTCGATGCGTGGAAGTAGCCGATGAATCGCGGATCGTCGTAGACCGTGCAGCGATAGCCCTCTTGGGCGTCCGCCGCCAGACGGTCCATGCAGGCTCGCCACTCGTCCGACGGGCCGCGGACGGGCGTGAGCCAGGCTTCGAGCGTGCCGGTGGTGTAGACCTCCATCGTGCGCACGGCGATCTCGGGAAACCCGAAGAGGGCCTGCAGCATCTCGCCCTGCTCGGTCACGCGCAGCGTGCCGTCGATCGAGCCCGGCGGCTGCGACTGCAACGCCAGGTGGGTGGGGCCGCCGCCGCGGCCGACGCTGCCGCCGCGTCCGTGGAAGAGGGTCACGCCGACCTCGTGGCGGGCGCACGAGGCCACCACCGCCTCCTGCGCCTTGTAGAGATCCCACCCGGCGGTCACCCGGCCCACGTCCTTGGCCGAGTCCGAGTAGCCGATCATCACTTCCTGCCGTCCGCCGGTGCGGCTGCGGTAGACCGGCTCGCCCAGCAAGGTGTCGAGCACGCCCCCGGCCTGCTGCAGGTCGCGCGACGTTTCAAAGAGCGGCACGACGCGGAGCGGCTGGGGCACACGGAGCGCCTTCTGCAACACAACGACCGCCAGCACGTCCGACGCGCTCCGCGTCATCGTGATCACGTAGGCGCCGAGCGAGCCCGCCGGCGCCGCCGCAATCATCCTGAAGGTGTCGAGCACGTCCAACACCTCGGGATCGGCCGCGAGGTCGTCGGGGACGAGCGGCCGCCGGCTTTGCAACTCCTGGACGAGAAAAGCCAGCCTGGCCGGTTCGTCCCAGTCGGCGTACGACCCGAGACCGAGCGCCGACGTGATGGCGGCCAGCGCCGCCGTGTGGCGTGCCGAGTCCTGACGAATGTCAAGGCGGGCAAGCGTGACGCCGAACGCCGCGACTCGCCGCAGCACGTCGGTGAGCCGGCCCTCGGCGATCAGGCTGTGACCGGTCGCCTCGAGGGACCGGTGGCAGAGCCGCAGCGCATCGGCGAAATCGGCGGCGTCCACATACACGTCGGCCTCGGGCGGCCGGACGTCGGTGGCCTGGAGACAGGCTTCCACCCAGGCGCGCGTGGCCATGATGCGACGGCGGACCGTACGGAGCACCTCCCGGTAGGGCTCGCTGCTTCCGGGCACGCGCGCCTGCAGTTCGTCGGTCGCGGCTTCAATCGACAGCTCGTCGCGGAGCAGCTCGATCTCGCGCAGGTAGAGTCCGGCGGCGACCCACCGTGACAGCAGCCACGCGCGCCGGGTGACGTCGGGCGTCACGTGCGGGTTGCCGTCGCGGTCGCCCCCAATCCAGGATCCGAACCGTAGCGGCGCGGCGTCGACGGGCAGTCCGCGGCCCGTGCTGGCTCGGAGCGCTCGGTCGAGTTCGCGCACGTAGGAGGGCATCGCATCCCAGAGGCTCTGCTCGAACACGATGAGTCCGCTCCGAACCTCGTCGATGGGCGTCGGGCGCTGCGCCCGGACATCGGTGGTCGCCCACGCCGCCTGAACCTCGCGCCGGATCGTCGCGGCCAAGTCGTCGCGCTCGGGCGTCGTGAGATCGGGACGGTCGCGCATGGCCAGCGACGCCGCGATGCGATTGTGCTTCTGGACCAGGCGCCGGCGCGCGACTTCGGTGGGATGGGCGGTGAGCACCAGCTCCACCTGCAGCGAGCTGACCGCCTGGTGCAGGCGGTCGGGTGTGATGCCGCTCGCAAGCAGCCGCGCAAAGGCGTCGGCGCACGAGCCGCGCTGCGGCGCGGCGCGCGGGTCGCGCAGGTAGGCGCGCCGCCGGCGCACGCGGTGATGCTGCTCGGCGATATTCGCCAGGTGGAGAAAGTGCGCGAAGGCCCGGGCAATGGGCAGCGCGTCGTCGACCGCGACGCGCGACAGCTCGTCGGCGAGCACACGGAAGTCGGCATCGTTGCCGGCTCGGGCACTTTTGGCCAGCGCGCGCACGCGCTCGACCGTGGTGAAGATCGCGTCGCCGGCCTGGGCACGGACGGTGTCGCCCAGCACCTCCCCGAGCAGCCGCACGTCGTCACGCAGCGGCTTGTGGGGATCGGACACCATCGCTCCAACGATACATGCGATTGGCGCGGGTTGCGGCCGCCTTCCAGGCACACATTTGTCGCCCGGCCAGTGCCAGCCGACGTGATTGTCGACCGCTGGCCCAGGAGGGTCTGACGTGCCGCCCGGTGTCAGCCCCGGTCGAGGCAGCGCGCCACCACGAGCGTCATGTCATCGTGCTGCGGCGCGCCGTTCACGAACGCGTCAGCGCCGGCCATGATCCGCGTGATGAGGGCCGAGGGCGGCTCGCTGCGCGCCGCGCGCACCAGCGGCACCAGGCGGTCTTCGCCCCATTCCTCCTGCGCGGCGTCCATGGCTTCACTGACGCCGTCGGTGAACGCCACCAGCAGGTCGCCCGGCGCCAGCTGCAGCGTGCCTTGGTCGTAGCCGCACTCGGGAAGCAGGCCGATCACCGGTCCCCCGGTATCGAGGCGCACCAGATCGGGCGTGGCCGCACGGTCGGCCCGCAACACGACCGGCGCATTGTGCCCGGCGTTCACATAGTCGAGGCGCCGCGCCTCTGGGTCGTACTCGGCGTAGAAGAACGTCGCATACCGGTTCGACGCCGAGCTCTCGTACACGAGGCCGTTGAGGTCGGACATCATCCGCGCGAGCTCGCCGCGGCTCCGCACGGTCTGGCCACGCAGGAAGGCGCGCAGGGTCGCCATCAGCAGCGCCGCGGGAATGCCCTTGCCCGAGATGTCGCCGATCGCGAGGCCGAGCCGGCCGCCCTCGAGCGGGACGAAGTCGTAGTAGTCGCCGCCAATCGCGTGCGCCGGGCGGCAGAAGCCGGCAAACTCGAGCCCTGGCACCGATGGATAGCTTTGCGGGAACAGGCGCTCCTGCACCTCGCGCGCGATTTCGAGCTCGCGCCGCTGCTTCTCGCGTTCGGCGATCTCGGCCCCGACCTGCAGGGTGAGCCGGCTGTTCTCGAGCGCCAGGCCGGTCTGCGTCGCCACCGAGCCGAGCAGCCGCAGATCGTTCGGCGAGAACGGTTCTTCCGAACGCTTGGGCCCGAGGCTCATCACACCGACCAGCTTCTGGTTGAGCGAGAGCGGCAGCAGGAGCTCGGCCTGGAGTTGCGCCAGCGCGCGGCGCTCGCCCTCGCCTGCGCTCTGCACCCATGAATCAGCGTCGTCAAAACGCACCGGTGCGTGCGGATCGCGCTGCAGGCGGCTGGCCGTGGCGCCGGTCGCAGGTATCGTCACGCCTGGTGGTGCGTCGAATCCGATCGCGTGCGCCACGGCCAGCGTGCCACGCTCGTTCAGCAGGATCGCCACGCGCGGCACGTGCAGCGCCTCGGCAATCCGCCGGGTCACGGTCTCGAGCAGCGGGCGCGTCTCGATCATCGTGCGCACTTCGCTGGCGAGGTCGCTGAGAATCTGATCGGCGTCGTAGGCGTCGCGGAAGAAGCGCCGATCGACGCGCTCGCGCAGCGTGTCGGCAAATCGGCGGATGAGCACCACGACTCCGACGCCCGCACCGATCAGGAGCACTTGGCTGATGAGGCTGGCACTGCGGGCGCCGAGCGCGATCGCGGCGGCGAGCGTGGCCGAGCTGACCACGAATTGCAGCCCGCGCAAGGAGCCCCGCGCCAGGAGGTACTGCAGTCCCTGCCGCACCACGACTCGCACGTCCATCGCGCGCTCCACGACGATCACGTAGGCCATCGTCAAGGGGAAGAGCAGCAGGGACCCGAGGACGGGAATGACGACCCAGTCGGCGAAGGTTCGTCGGCCCGCCGCGACGAGCAGGAGGAACGCGAGCATAGGCGTGACGCTGAGGGCGGCGCCGGTCACCAGCAGCCGCAGCCGGCGCCGAGCATCGGGCTGCCGCTCGGTGATCGTGCGGTAGCCCATGATGACCAGGAAAAGCAGGATGAAGAGGCCGTACGACGTGCCGAAGTAGGCTTCGGTGGGCATCAGCGCCTGGTGCAGGCGCCTCGCCGCGTCGGGGTCACGCCGGGCGATGAAGTCGTAGATCGGGTTCAGCGCGACCACGCGCAGAACGATCGGCGCGATCACGACCCACTTCAGCCACGGAACCTTGCGATCGAGGGCGAGCCGCTCGGGAAACGAGATGGCGAAGAGCAGCATCGCCGTCGGCCACATGTTCGCCAGCAACGGCTGATACGCGGCGGCCACCGGCTGGAAGACATCTTCTCGGCCGTACAGCGACCGGAAGTAGCCGCCGCCAAACTCGGCCAGGCTGAGCACCAACACCAGGAGCAGCCAGGCCCGGCGATCGGTGACGCGGGCGGCAGCCACCCAGAAGCCGAGAACGGTGCAGGTGAGCGGCAGCATCACGTTCAGGACGGCGAATCCGACGATCTCGACCGCCGTAGGCGCCCCCGTGCGGATCGGGCGCAGGACGATCGACGACGTCACGCGCCGGGCGCCCTCGCTCGGACGCACTGCCTCGACGGCGAGCCGATCGCCGGCCGCGGCCTTGTAGATCGGGACCCAGAGATCCGCCGGCGTCGCGTGCACGCGCGCCCCGTTGATGGCGACCACGACGTCGCCGGCACGCAGGTCGGCGGCGGCCGCCTCGGGCTCCACGCTGGTGAGGGTGAACTCGGGCAGGTCAATGTCGAATGGCTCCCGGACGTGAATGTGGCCGTAGGCCAGGTCGCTGACCCGCTCCGTGAAGTCGATGACGCGATACATCGCGACGACCGCAAAGAACAACAGGAGGACCGCGTAGCCCACCTTGGCGCGAAGCGGCAACGGCGTGTTGGCCACGGGGGGATTCTAAGGGCTGCCGGGCTTACCATCGTTATCGGCGATGCCACCCAGGTCACCCATGTCGGCACCAGTCTCCGAAACGACGGCACCGCCCGCACACCAGGCCGACCGGTTGCGGCGGCCGATGCGGGCGCGCTCGCCGCACGAGCCACACCGGGCGGCCACGTCGCTCGAACTGCTCTTCGATCTGGTCTTCGTCGTGGCGATCTCCGAGGCGGCCAGCGGCCTTCACCACGCGATCGCGGACAACCACGTCGGCGACGGACTGATCGGCTACGCGATGGTGTTCTTCGCCATCTGGTGGGCGTGGATGAACTTCACCTGGTTCGCGTCGGCCTACGACACCGACGACCTCCCCTACCGGCTCGCGGTGTTCGTGCAGATCACGGGCGCGCTGATCCTGGCAGGCGGGGTGCCAGTCATGTTCGAGACGCGGACGCCGAACGGCGCGGTGATTGGCGGCTACGTGGTGATGCGGCTCGCGCTCGTGGTGCAGTGGCTGCGCGCGTCGGTCTCGGACCTGGAGCGCCGCGTCACCGCACGGCGCTACGCCGCGGGCATCGCCGCCGTGCAGGTCGCGTGGGTTGCACTGCCGTTCCTGGCGTGGCCCGTGCTTCCCATGTTCGTGGTGCTCGTTCTCGTCGAGCTGGTCGTGCCGATGTGGGCCGAACGCGGCGGGCAGACGAGCTGGCATCCGCATCACATCGCCGAACGCTACGGACTCCTGACGCTGATCGTGTTGGGGGAATCGATTCTCTCGGCCACGGCCGCCGTGCAGTCGGCGCTCGCCGAAGGCGAGCGGCTGTTGGCGCTGGTGCCCACCATCGCCGGCGGGATGCTGATCGTGTATTCGCTGTGGTGGGTCTACTTCGACCGCCCCGTGCACGACCTGCTCACGACCAGCCGCCGGGCGTTCGTGTGGGGCTACGGTCACTACTTCGTGTTCGCGGCGGCCGCCGCCGTCGGCGCGGGCCTCGGCGTAGCGGTCGATCGTGCCGGGGGGCATACGGCCATCGGGCCCGTCGGGGCGGGCATGGCGGTGGCGGTGCCGGTGGCGATCTACCTCGTCTGCTTGTGGATCCTGCACGACCGGCCGGAATATCGATGGACGCGCGGCCTCGGTCCTGTCGCTGCGGCCGTCGTGCTCCTTACGCCATTCACCGCCCAGCCCGTCCTGTGGAGTGGAGTCGCGCTGGCCACGCTCGTCGTCGTCAAGCTGGTGGTGCGGCGCGGCCAGGCCTGACCGCATGATCCGGGACGAAGGGCTCTGGTCTCGATTCGGATTTCTGAATTCCATCCAATTCTTCGTCCCAGCCGCCGTTCGTCCCTCGCGTTAAACCCCACCAGCCGACCGCTCGTCCCTTCGCCCGGCAGACCGGTCACTCGTCCCAACGGCACGTTTCTCTCAATGCATTGCGCCTTGAAGCAGCCAAAGAGCTCAAGTCCTCGTCTGCCCTTGGCTGCCTGGCAGTGTCTCCAGGCGCGCGTCGCGCGCCTCGTCGTTGCCGGCGCGGGAGCCGGGAGGAGTGTGAACGATGGCAAGACGCATCAGCCTCATTGCGGTGGCGCTGATCGGCCTGGTCGCGGGAATGGCGAGCGCGCAGGAGCGATTCGGCGGCCTGGCCGGCACCGTCACCGATTCCACCAAGGCCGCGGTTCCCGGGGCCACGGTGACGGCCACCAATCGGGAAACCGGCGCCCAGCGGGTCGTGGTGAGCGGCGGTGACGGCACGTACCGAGTCCCCGACCTCGAACCCGGCCGCTACTCGATCACCATCGAACTCGACACCTTCCAGAGGGTGGTGGTCGACGATGTGATCATCCTGCTGGGGCGAACCGTCGGCGTGGATGCCGAACTGCGGCCCGGCGTGCTCACCGAAACGGTGAACGTCACGGCCGACGCGGCCAAGCAGCTCGACCTCACCAAGGTGACGCTGGCGCACAACATCACGGCGGAGGAGTTCGACCGGCTGCCCAAGGCGCGCAGCTTCCAGGGCCTGGCCCTCACGGCCCCCGGCGTCAACACCGGCGAGCTCGAGGGCGGCCTGCAGGTCCACGGCGCCAGCGCCGCCGAGAATTCGTTCACCATCGATGGCGTCGCGACGAACAGCCTGCTGTACGGCAATTCGCGTCAGAACACCGTGTTCGAGTACCTGCAGGAAGTGCAGGTGAAGACCGGCGGCGTGGACGCCGAATTCGGCGGCGCGCTCGGCGGCGTAATCAGTGCCGTGACCAAGTCGGGCGGCAACCTCTTCAGCGGCGAGACGCACTACTACTACATCGGCAGCGGCCTGGGGTCGACACCGGTGAAGCGCCTCGTGCTCGACCCGAACAACCTCACCAACGTCGGCTACTACCAGGACGACGAGCAGAGGAACCACCAGAGCGAGTTCGGCGGTTCGCTGGGCGGGCCGATCGTCAAGAACAAGCTGTTCTTCTTCGGCTCGATCTCACCACGCGTCGTGCGCCGCACCAACGACTACAACTTCTCGTCCGGCACCGAGCCGGGCGAGATCGAACAGAAGCAGACGGCCTGGCAGGCCTTCGGCAAGATGACGTATGCGGCCAACAAGGTGCACGCCAACGCGAGCGTCCTGATGACGCCCACGCGCTCGACCGGGCGCCTGCCCGCCTACGATGCCCAAGGAACCAACTGGCTGACCACGTCGCAGGCCGCCAACCTGGCGGAAACCACGCGCGGCTTCGAGAGCGATCAGACCAGCGTGAGCACCAACGTGGACGTCTGGCTGCGCAACAACAGCTATCTGAGCGCGCGCGGCGGCTACTTCTACGACAACTACAAGGACACGGGCGTTCCGAACACGACCAGCTACACCTACCAGACGCCCAACTTCACGGTCCCCGGCGTGCCACCCAGTCTGCAGGGGCCGTTCGGGACCTTCAACACGCCGCGCATCCAGATCAGCAACTTCGACACCACCAAACAGGGCTTCGTACAGCTCGACTACAACCACGCGTTCAACGCCGGCGGCTCGCACCTGCTGAAGGGCGGCTGGGGCCTGCGGCACTCGTCGAACGACGTGGACGTGTCGTATCCGGGCGGCTACGTCTACCTGTACTGGGGACAGGCGTTCCGCAGCACGGCCACGGGACAGACCGGTACCGGGACCTACGGCTACTACGCCGTGCACGATCTCGCGACGCGCGGCGACGTCAACGCCAACATCCAGAACCTGTTCATTCAGGACACCTGGACCCTCGGCTCGCGGCTGACGCTCAACCTCGGCGTGCGCACCGAGAACGAGAAGATTCCGACGTTTGCCCCCGAGATCCGCCCGTACGGCATCGAGTTCGACTTCGCCGACAAGATCGCGCCGCGGCTCGGCGCCAGCTTCGACGTGAAGGGTGACGGGCGCATGAAGGCGTTCGCCAGCTGGGGCCGCTACTACGACTGGACGCGGTACGAGATCGCGCGAGGCTCGTACGGTGGCGACCTGTGGCACATCTACTACCGCTCGCTCGACACGCTCGACATCGGCAGCCTCAACCTGAGCAACATGCCCGGAAACGATCTCTGGGGCGGGCCGAACGGCTTCCGCGACTTCCGCGGCAACTCGATCGAGAACACCGACCCGAACATCAAGCCGATGTTCCAGGACAGCTTCAACGGCGGCATGGACTTCCAGCTCGGGGCCCGCACCGCGCTTGGCGTCCACTACATCCACAGCGACCTGGGTCGCACCATCGAGGACCTGGGCGCCCTGGTGAACGGCGACAGCATCTACGTGATCGGCAACCCGGGCGAGGGCGACAACGTCATCACGCCGGCGTCGTACCCGGCGACGGCCAACTTCGCGACGCCGAAGCCGAAGCGGCAGTACGACGCGCTCGAGATGTCGTTGGAACGCCGGTTCTCGAAGAACTGGTTTGCCAACGCCAACTACACCTGGAGCCGTCTCTACGGCAACTACTCCGGCACCGCGAACTCCGACGAGATCAACACACCCACGGTGGGCACCACGTCGAAGAACGCGCAGCAGCAGAACGGCACGGTGGCGCGCCCGGGCAGCAACTCGCACACCGGGTGGGACATCGACGAGCTGATGTGGGATTCGCACGGCAACCTCGACCCGCGCGGGCGGCTCGCCACCGACCGGCCGCACGTCGTGAAGCTGTACGGCGCCTACCAGTTCAACTTCGGCACGCAGCTGGGCGCCTTCTTCTACGGCGGCAGCGGCACGCCGGTCACCACGCAGGTCGTCGGCCTGGATGCCTACGCGCCGATGGTCGACGGCCGCGGCGACATGGGCCGCACGCCGATGCTCACGCGCACCGATCTGCTCCTGTCGCACGAGGTCGGACTGGCCGATCGAAAGCGGATGCGGCTGGAACTGACCGTCCAGAACCTGTTCAACCAGAAAACGGCGACACACTACTTCAACTTCCTGAACAAGGGGGCCCCGGCCGGCAGCCAGACCCGCGCGGCCAACGCCATCGACTTCTCGCAGGTCAACCTGGCGGCGGGCTACGACTACAACGCGCTGATTCTCCAGACGCTGGAGGGCGCAGCGTCGTACGACCCGCGCTATCGGATGGAGGACCTGTTCAACCCCGGCATTCAAGGGCAGTTCAGCGTGAAGTTCACGTTCTAAACCGGCTCGCTTCGCTCGCTGTGGGCGGGTGGGGCGGGTAGGGCGGGTAAGTCGAAGGGCCGGGTCCTGTGACCCGGCCTTTCGTTCGTACGCCATATAATCGCGGGCCTCGGGGAGGTCTCTATGAGATCACGGCGCCTGTCGCTGACGGTGGTGTTGGTGACCCTGGTTGCGGTTCCGGTCTCGGGCCAGTGGCTCAACTACCCCACGCCGGGCACACCGCGGCTGCCGGACGGTACCGTCAATCTCTCGGCACCGGCACCGCGAACGCCGGACGGGCGCCCCGACCTGACCGGGGTCTGGAGCGGCGCCGGCCCAATGTACCGCTTCAACATCGCGCAGGATCTCGGTCCCGGCGACGTGAAGCCGTGGGCCGAAGCGCTGTTCCTGCAGCGGCTGCGCGACTCGCGCAAGGACAGCCCGCTCGCGCGTTGCCTGCCGGTCAGCGTCCCGTACCACAACTTCTTCAACCTGACGCAGTTCGTCCAGACGCCGGCCATGCTCGTGATGCGGTACGAATCGCCGAACAGCCCGCATCGCGCGATCTACACCGACGGGCGGCCGCTCCCGGTCGATCCCAATCCCACCTGGCTCGGCTACTCGATCGGCCGCTGGGAAGGCGACACGCTGGTGATCACGACCGCCGGGTTCAACGATCGCGGGTGGCTCGACAGCGCCGGCCATCCGCAGACCGAATCCCTGCGCGTCACCGAACGCATCCGCCGGCGGGACTTTGGCCACATGGAGTTCGAGACGACGATCGACGATCCGGCCGTCTTCTCGAAGCCGTTCACGATCAGGCGCGAGCGGGTGCTCGCACCGGACACCGACATCCTCGAGGATGTGTGCGAGAACGAGAAGGATCAGCGTCATTTCTCGCAGGCGGCCGGCGTCACCGTGAGTCGCGCGATTCTCGCGACCTACGCCGGCGCCTACGAGTTGGCTCCCGGGCGCGACGCGGTGGTCGTCGTGGAGGGCGATCTGCTGTTCGTGCAAGGGCTGAACGAGCCGAAGCTGCCGCTGTTGCCGCAGTCGGACACGCAGTTCATGTCGACCGCGACGCCAACCGGGTTCGAGTTCATCACGGACGCGCAGGGGCGCGTCACGCACCTGATGGTGCGTGGCGCCAACGGCGACCGGCGCGCGCCGCGCAAAGCCGGCCCTTCCCGCTAGTGGCCTAGTCGTTGCGCCGAGTGAAGACGATGGCGGCGCCGCCCGGCACGGCCGTCACCGCCAGTGGATACTTGCTGGTCTCGTTGCCGGTCACGGTGCGGCCGGCGATGATGCCGACGGCGGTGCCGAACATCGCGTCGCTGAACCAGTGGCGATCGGCCGGCACGCGCGAAAAGGCCACGTAGCTCGAGAACGCATACGCCGGTACGACATAGCGCCAGTTGAGGTGACGTTCGAGCGCCGTGGCGAACGCGAACGTGTCCGCCGCGTGTCCGGACGGAAACGAGTTGTTGCTGCTGCCGTCCGGCCGCTCGCGCTGGACGCTCACCTTGATCAACTGCGTCATCCCTTCCGAGATGAGCAGCGCCTGGAGGAGATCCATTCCGACGTGGGAGACGCGCGGCTGGTCCTTCAATCGCCCGGTGGCGTAGACGATCGTAGCCGCGCTGAACAGGGTGTAGGACTGGCCGAGAATGGCGCCGGGCTTGAAAAACGTCTTCGCCGTCGACCCCCCGGTCTCGAAATAGTCGTGGATGTTGTCGTCCAGCGGATGGACTGCGAGCGCCATGGCGCCGCCACCGGCCGCCCACATCAGGTTTTCCTTCGACGGAAGACGACGGGCGTCCGAGACGAGGTTCTTGAACAGCGCGTGGACACCGGTGTGCCGCGGCGTGGGCGGCGCCGGCGCCGGCCCCTGAATCTGGGCGCCCGCGAAGAGTGAGCCTCGGTTCAGGATCGCGGCGTCGTCAGCGGGTGCGACCGGCGCGTTGATGAGATCCGCGATGCTGACATGCGGGATAGTGACCTCCGCGGTGGTCGGATCCGTCGTGGCCACCTCCGCGCTGGTCTGCGCGAACGTGGCCGTGGCGCCGCAGACGGCCACGAGCGCCACGACCGCGTTCGACCAGAAGTGACGAGACATCTCAAGACGACCGTAGCACACGCGCGCCGATGCGGGCGCTGACCGCGACGAGCGACACGCTCAACGCCCGGGCTGCACTCGCGCGGTCGACGGGGGCACGTGGTTCTTCAGCCGCATGTACACGACCATGTTGCCGTAGTGCTCGTTGTTGTGCGTCGTGTTGAACATCAGCACGAGGCCGCGCGTGGTCGGCTTGCTGCTGCCCCGCCCCTGCACGCCGACCGCCTGGTTCACGTTGGCGTCCGTGGTGCCGGTGTAAGTCGCGTCACAGGACTCGAGCGCCTCGTTCAACGCCTTGACGAGCGCGGCCTTGTCGGTGGTCTTGGAGTAGTCCCCGCCAAACGTCGGCTTGTCGCCGCGCGCCTGCGAGCAGAAGTAGAAGTTGCCGTTGATCACGTGGCCCACGAGCTCGGCAAAGCTCCGCACCTGAGGCGTGGGCTTGAACGAGTACTCCTCGGCCGGCATGGCGGCAGCCGCTTCCGCGAGGTTGCGGCGTATCACCTGGTGCATCGACTTGAGCGAGGCGGCCATCGACGGCGACAGCACTTGGTCGGCGCCGGCGTCGGAGGTTTGCGCCACGGCGGGCGTGGCAAGACACGCGAGAAGAGCGGCACACACCAGCGCACGAGTCATGACGGTCTCCTTTGCACTTCGCGCCCCAGTGTAGCGCGCCACATCTGACGCAGCGGCAGAGTCGCCCCTCCTCTCGCCAGCGCACACGCACTGAGGCCGATACACGTCCCAGCGCCCTCCAGCGCGGAGACCATGATGATTCGCAGAATTGCGCTTGCCGTCCCGCTCGTGTGCCTGGCCGCCCTGTCGCTGTCGGCGCAAGGGCCGCAGGTCGCCGACAACGCCGCCGTGTTGCCCATCCGGCGCGTCGTCCTCTACAAGACCGGCGTCGGCTACTTCGAGCACCTGGGCACCATCACCGGCAACCAGCAGCTCGCGGTCCCGTTCTCGGGCGACCAGCTCGACGACGTCCTGAAGTCGCTCACCGCCGTCGATCTCGGCAACGGCCGCGTCACCGGCGTGAGCTACGACTCCCCGACGCCGATCGAGCGCCAGCTCGAGGCGCTGCAGCTTCCGCTTCCACAGGGCGCCACCACGATGCAGTTGCTCGCGGCGCTGAGGGGGGCGCGCATCGAAGTGCGAGGCGCCACCGGCGCCATCGTCGTCGGCCGGCTGCTCAATGCCGAGAGCCGCGTCACGCAGGCGGGCACTCCGCCGGTCGAGCGCGACGAGATCAGCCTGGTCACCGACGGCGGCGAGCTCGTCACGCTGCCGGTGACCGCCAACAGCCGCATTCGCGTGGCCGATCCGGATCGCCGGCAGGACCTTGGCCGCTACCTCACCATCACCGCCACGAACGGCACGCGCAGCCCGCGGCGGATGCTCATCTCCACCGCGGGCATCGGTACCCGGCAGTTCCTGGTGAGCTACGTCGGAGAAGCCTGCGGTGTGGAAGACCACCTACCGGCTCGTGTTTCCCACGGCCGCCGATCGCGCACCGCTGCTGCAAGGCTGGGCGGTGGTCGACAACGTGAGCGCGACCGACTGGACCGACGTCGAGCTGTCGCTCGTGGCAGGAGCGCCCCAGGTATTCAAGCAGACCCTGTCGCTGCCGCTCTTCGCTGAGCGCCCCACAGTCGCGCTGGCCGCCGGCGCGGTGCTCGTGCCCGAGACGCACGGCGCTGCGCTCGGCAACGGGACCGCCCGCATCACCGGCATCGCACGCGACGCGTCCGGCGCCGTCCTGCCAGGGGTGTCGGTCGAACTGCTCGACGGCGATCGCGCGATCGGCACCGGCGTCACCGACGGCGGCGGCCGCTACTCGATCGGCGGCGTGGCGGCAGGTGATTACACGCTCCAGGCGACGCTGCCCGGCTTCACGACGGCGCGGCTCGAGAGAGTGGCGCTCGCGCCGTTTACGCTCGCGCAGCGCGACGTGCAGATGAACGTCGGGGCGTTGACGGAGACGATCACGGTCGCCGCGTCGCAACCTCGCGGGTTCAATGCGGCAACGGCGCGGCAGAAGGCTGGCACGCCGGGGGGCGTCGGCGGTGGCACGTTCCGCGGCGTCGCCGGGGGCCTTGCCGCCGCGCCATCGCAGGCCGCCATCGAACAGGCCGCGCTCGACCAGGCCGTGGCCGCCAGCGCGGCCGACCTCGGCGAGCTGTTCGAATACAAGCTCTCGGATCGCGTCACGATCCGCCGCAATCAGTCGGCGCTCGTCCCGATCCTCCAGTCGCCGGTCACGGCGGAACGGGTCAGCCTGTGGAACGACGGCATGGGCCTGCGCCCGCGCCGCGCCGTCTGGCTCACGAACACGAGCCCGCTCACGCTCGATGCGGGCAGCCTCAGCATCGTGGACGGCGGCGCCTTCGCCGGCGAGGGTTTGATCGATCCGGTCAAGCCGGGCGAGCGTCGGCTGGTCTCGTACGCCTCGGATTTGGGCGTGCAGGTCAGCCCCCGCAGCAGCGACAGCCCCATGCGCATCGTACGCGTGCGGATGGCCAAGGGCATCGTCACCCAGGACTCGCTGCAGCGCCGGCGGCGTACCTACATCGCGCGCAACGACAATCGCGACGGCCGTCTCGTGCTGATCGAGCATCCGGTCGCAGCCGGATGGAAGGTGGTCTCTACCCCGGCACCCGAAGAGACGACCCCGTCTGCCTACCGCTTCAGGCTGGCGGTACCGGCCGGGCAGACGGCCACACTGGACGTGGACGAAACGACAGACGGGAGTGTCAGGTACTCAGTCGGCGAGTTCAACGACGCCCGTCTGATGGTGCTGGTCCAGGGCGGCGCCAACCGCGCGGCGCTCGAGCAGGCGCTCGCACCGGTCATGGCGAAGCGCGCGGAGCTGGCGCAGGCGCTTCAGGAAGTGCGGCGGCGCCAGGCCGAACTGGCCTCGATCGAGCAGGACCAGACCGGCTCCGCGAGAACATGAAGGCGCTGAAGGATTCGGCGGCTGAGCGGCGGTTACTGACTCGTTACGCGGGCCAGCTCGAAGCCCAGGAAACGCGGCTCGACACGCTCAAACGGGAGCTCGCCACCTTTGTCGAGCGTCAGGGCCGGCTGCAGGCCGAACTGGCGGACGCCGTCGCGAGCGTGACGCTCGATCTGGCCTTCTGAGCGCGCGCGGCCACTGGCTTCCTCTCGTATAATCCACGCACCAGTCGCGCCGGCTCCCCCGGCGCTGGCCGGATTCGTGGTTCGCGAGACGGAGGGTCCGCAATGAAGCAGTTGACGCTCGTCGCAGTGACAGCGTGTATGGCGATGGCCTCGACGGCCTACGCCCAGACCGATCAGGAAATAATCGACCGCGCGCTGCTTGGCGCGCCCGCCGGCATGGTCCGCCAGAACGCCAGCGTGGCGAAGTGGGGGGCGGACGGCAAGCGGGTGGTGATCAAGCAGGGGACGAACGACCTCGTGTGCTGGGACCAGTCGGCGTGGCCCGGCCAGTTGCCGTTCAGCGTCCATTGCACCAGCAGCAAGAGCATGGAGCGCGTGGATCAGAACCGCGAGTTCTACTACCAGTACAAGACTCGCGAAGCAGCCGAGAAGGCCATCAAGGAAGCCGAAACAGCCGGCAAGCGCGTGCTGCCTGAGTACGGCGCCGGACACTACGGTCTGCAGGGGAAGGACCAGGAGACTGCGCGCCCGCACGTGACCATTGCCGTTCCAAATGCCACGGAGGCGTCGTTGAAGATTCCGGCGAAGCCGTCGACGAGCGGCATGTGGCTGATGGATGCGGGCACCACTGGCGCCCACATCATGATCCCCGGCCACTGAAACGCAAGACCGCCGCATCGCGGCGGTAAGACGGGTACGTTCAACGGGGCGAGTGACCACCACTCGCCCCGTTTTGTAGTGGCCGCAGGCCGCTCGCCGTCTGGCGTGTGGCCGCGGGTCTTCAGACCCGCCTCAGTGACCGCCTCTCCGGTGTAGAGCTTCCATGAGACTCACGGTCCTGTTTTCGCTCGGCGTCGCGTTCGGATTCCACTCGGCCGCGGAGGCCGCGACCTGCGACAGCCTGGCCGCAGTGACGCTCCCCAACGCGACGCTCGCTGCGTCGCTGGTGCCGGCCGGGGGCTTCGTGCCGCCGGGCGCAACGGTCACGCCTCCCGCCCTGGCCACCCTTCCCGCTTTCTGCCGCGTGACCGCCACGCTGCGCCCCACCAGCGACTCGGACATCCGCATCGAGGTGTGGCTGCCAGCTGCGGGGTGGAATGGGAAGCTGCAGTCGGTGGGCAACGGCGGCTGGGCCGGCACGATTTCGTATCCCGCGCTCGGCACCGCGCTTGCCGCCGGCTACGCGACCGCAGCCACCGACACCGGCCACGTCGGCAACACCGCGAAGTTTGCCACTGGCCACCCCGAGAAGCTCGCGGACTACGGCTACCGCGCGGTGCACGAGATGACCGTGGCGGCCAAGGCGCTCATCCCCGCGTTTTACGGCAACGCGCCGCGCCTGTCCTACTGGAACGGCTGCTCGACCGGCGGACGCCAGGGGCTCATGGAAGCGCTGCGCTACCCGGCGGACTACGACGGCATCATTGCCGGCGCGCCGGTGAATTTCCGCACGCACCAGCTGACGTGGGAGTTGTGGGTCGCGCAGGCCGTGCACAAGGACGAGGCCAGCTACATTCCGCCGGCGAAGTATCCAGCCATCCACCGCGCGGCCCTCGAGGCCTGCGATGCGCGCGACGGCCTGAAGGACAGCCTCATCGACTCGCCGCACACGTGCCGTTTCGATCCCCAAGTGCTCGCCTGCCGCGCCGGCGACGCCGACTCGTGCCTCACGCCGCCACAGGTGGAGGCGGCGCGACGCATCTACGCCCCGGCCGTCAATCCGAAGACGCACCAGGAGATCTTTCCGGCGTTGCAGCCAGGCAGCGAACTGGGCTGGGGCGGCCTGGCCGGCCCGCAGGCGGTGGGCGAGGCCGTCGAGTTCTTCCAGTACGTCGTCTTCAACGATCCGAACTGGGATTTCCGCACGCTGGCGTGGGACACCGCTGCCGAGGCTGCAGACGCCGCCGCAGCCAGCGTGCTCAACGTCACCGATCCGAACCTGAAGCCGTTCTTCGACCGCGGCGGCAGGCTGCTGCTCTATCACGGCTGGAACGATCAGCTCGTGGCACCGCTCAACAGCGTCAACTACTACCAGCAGATCATCGCGACGGTCGGCCGATCGACCGCCGATAGCCGCGTGCGCCTCTTCATGATGCCCGGCATGAACCACTGTGGCGGCGGCGAGGGGCCGAACACGTTCGACCGCATGGGGGTCATCGAACGCTGGGTCGAACAGCAGCAGGCCCCGGCGCGCATCGAGGCGTCGCACGCGACCGACGGAACGGTCGATCGCACGCGACCGCTGTGTCCCTTCCCGCAGGTGGCGCGGTACACCGGCCAGGGGAGCATCGACGCCGCCACGAATTTCGTCTGCCGTCAGCCGTGACGGCGACCGGCCATTGCGCCGACCTACATGTTCGTCTTCTTGACGGCACTGCCCGTCATCTTCGGCGTCGCGTGACTCCAGTTCTGAACGGCACGCAAGGGCACGTCACCCCACGTTAAGCCGATTGTTAAGCCGACGTTAAAGCGATGTCGGCGCCGGGCGGACGCAAAACCTTCGCGCCAATCCCGCCGTCCAAGTAGATGTGTCCGACGGCGATCGCGCTACCTATCACCCGACCTCGAGCTCGACCGTTGACGCAGATCGTCGAGCACGATTGCCGGTGCGCACGAGCCCGTGGCCGATCGCCGCATGGCAGAATCGGAATCGGCTCCCATGATCGCGGTCCCTGTCGGCTTCTGGCGGCTCGTGCGTCCGTACTGGATGCTGCTTGCGGCCGCCTTTGCCGCGATGGTGATCGAGACCGCCGCCGGCTTGTGGGAACCGTGGCCTCTCAAGCTGATTATCGACAACGTCCTCGGCGGCAAGCCGCTCTCTCCCGCGCTCGCCCGGTGGGCCGTCTTCGGCACCACGCCACTCGACCTCCTCAACGCCGCCGTTGTGGCGGTGCTCGCGATTGCGGCGCTCGGCGCGGGCGCCTCGTACGTGCAGAAGTATCTGACCACCGCCGTGGGGCAGCACGTCATGCACGACCTGCGGCAGGCGCTCTATCACCACGTGCACCGCCTCTCGCTGCCCTTCCTGGAAACCCGCAGGACCGGCGACATGGTCGTGCGTCTCACGAGCGACGTGGACGCGGCGCAGGACTTCCTGTCGACCGGGTTGCTGAGCGCCACCATGGACGTGCTGACGCTCGGCGGCATGCTCGCCATCATGCTCTACCTCGATTGGCGCTTCACGCTCCTCAGCCTCGCTGTGGCGCCGCTGCTCTTCGCTGTCGTCTATGGGCGCACGCACCGGATTCGCCAGGCCGCGCGCGAAGTAAAACAGCGCGAGAGCGCGGTGGCCTCGATCGTCCAGGAGGCCGTATCCGCCATCCGGACGGTGCGCGCGTTCGCTCGCGAAGATCACGAGGAAGCGCGCCTCGGGCGTGAAAGCGACGGCGTCCGGCGCGCGGCGATGCGCGCCCGCGGCATCAAGTCCTCGCTGCCTCCGCTCGTGGATCTCATCGTTGCCGGGGGCACGGGCATCGTGATGCTGGTCGGCGTGCGGCTCGTGCTCGCCGGGCAGTTCACGTCGGGCACGCTCATCGTGTTCGTGCTCTACCTGGGCAAGCTGTACAAACCGATGAAGAACCTGGCGCGGATGACCGACACCGCCTCGAAGTCGATGGTCGCCTTCGAGCGCATCCGCGAGCTGCTCCGGTCGGAAAGCATCGTGACCGAGCGGCCGGGTGCCCGGCGGGCGCCGGCGTTCGCCGGCCGGATCGACGTGCGGGACCTCCGCTTCCGCTACGGCATGGGGCCGAGCGTCCTGAACGGAGTCGCTTTCACGGTTGCCGCCGGCCAGCGGGTGGCCATCGTGGGCGCGACCGGCAGCGGCAAGTCCTCGCTGCTGGCGCTGCTGCTGCGCCTCTACGAGCCGTCGAGCGGGTCGATTGCGATCGACGGGCACGACATCCGAGGCTTCACTGCCAGATCGCTGCGCGATCAGATCAGCGTCGTCCCGCAGGATCCGGTGCTGTTCCACGCCCCGTTGTGGGAGAACATCGCGTACGGCCGTCCCGGTGCCTCGCGCGACGACATCGTGCGCGCCGCGCGCCTCGCCAACGCCCACGAGTTCATCGCCCGGCTGCCGCGCGGTTACGACACGCTGGTCGGCGAGCGCGGCGAGACGCTCTCGGGCGGCCAGCGCCAGCGCGTTGCGATCGCGCGCGCGGTCATTCGCCAGGCGCCGATCCTGCTCCTCGACGAGCCGTCGGCGGCGCTCGACCCGGAGTCGGAGGCGCTCGTGTTCGAGGCGCTGTCGCGCCTGATGGCGCAGTGCACGTCGATCACGATCGCGCACCGGCTCGCCACCGTGACCCGCGCCCAAACGGTGTTCGTGCTCGACCACGGCGTCATCACCGCGAGCGGCACGCACGAACAGCTGCTGGCGACGTGCCCGGCCTACCTGCGGCTCTTTGCCCTGCCTCTCGCCGTCGGGGCCGAGACGGACGCCGACGGCCTGCAGGAGGTCGCCGTATGAGGCGACTCGGCGCCTTGGCCGCCTTGTGCGGGGCGCTGCTGTGTGGAAACGTCCGCGAATCGTGCGCACAGGAATCCGTGCCACCGGGCGCTGCAGACGATCGTGCGTCACGACCGTCTGGCAGAGAGCCGGCGGATTCGGGCTTCCGCATCTCGGAGCGCGGTCGCCCCACGCTGCAATTGCCGTTCGGCGAGATCCAGGTACGCGGCCGGCTCGCGGGCACGGTGCAGTCGCCGACGCACGACCGGGGCACGACGCTGCCCGATCCTGGCTGGCAGACGCGGCGCCTCCAGATCGAGGGGACGCTGTTCAAGCGGCTCGACTTCGAGGTGTCGCGGGAGTTCGGCGAGGCGTTGGAACCGGAACGCGACCTCTTTGCGAACCTGCGCGTGACGCGCGCCCTCGAGGTGCGCGCGGGCCAGTTCAAGATGCCGTTCGGGCGCGATGCGTTGACCGGCGGCGCCAACCTCGATTTCGTGTACCGCTCGCTGGCGGGACGGCTGCTGGCTCCAGGCCGCGACCTCGGCGTCATGGCGCACGGGCGCGTGGCGGGGCGGCGCGTCTTGTACCAGGCCGGGTACTTCCAGAAGGACGGCGACAACGCCCGCACGGCGCAGACGCGTGGCGGCACCGACGCGTTCGCCGGCCGGCTCGTGGTCACGCCGCTTGCCGCCAGCGGCGGCGCGCTTGCCGGGCTGCAGTTCGGCGCGGCGCTGGTGACGAGCCAGCTCGACGACCAGTTGGGGCTCCGGGGTCGCACGGTGTTCGGTGAGGGCGTGTTCTTCGACCGCGTGTTCGTCAACGGACAACGCCTGCGCCGCGGCCTCGAAGCCGCGTGGGCGCTGGGCCCCGTGTCGCTGACGGGGGAGCACATGACGGTGTCGGATCAGCGGACCGGGATGGGGGCCGCCGATGGCGATCTCCCGGACGTGACCGCCACGGGCTGGTATGTCGCCGGCACCTGGGTGCTCACCGGTGAGTCCAAGGACGGCCGTGTCGACCCCGAGCACAGCCTCTTCGGCGATGGGTACGGCGCGCTGGAGTTGACGGCTCGCCTCGAGCGGCTGGCCTTTGGAGTGGAGGCCGATCCCGCCGGGCTGGTGTCGTCGCCGCTGATCATCACTCCCGCGGCCAACGCCGACCGGGTCTTCACGCTCGGCGTGAGCTGGTACCTCAACCGCTATCTCAAGATCACGGGGAACGCCGTCTTCGAGTCGGTCACCGATCCCGAGCGCAGCCCCGCACCCCAGGGCGGGGGCTTCCCGACCGCCGTGGTCCAGTTCCAGTTCGTCCTCTGAGCCATGACCCTCTCGCGTCCCCGCCGGGCCTGGCTGGCGCAGACACTGGTGTATGCCCTGCTCGTGGCCGGACCAGCAGCGGCCCAGACGCAAGACGATCTGTTCGACGACACGCACGTGAACGACCTGCTCCTGACGCTGAGCCAGCGCGACTGGGACGACCTGAAGGCCAACGCCGCCGCCGACGTCTATTACACGGCCGACCTCCGCTGGAACGGCATCACCGTGCGCAACGTCGGCATCCGCTCGCGCGGCGCCGGCTCGCGGAACGGAGTCAAGCCCGGCCTCCGCGTCGACATGAACCGCTACATCGACCAGACCTTCCTCGGGATGCGGGCGCTCGTCCTGGACAACGGCTACACCGATCCCTCAACGCTACGCGAAGTACTGGCGATGAAGACGTTCGCGCGCGCCGGGTTGCCGGCTCCGCGCGAGGCGCACGCGCGCCTGTTCGTCAACAACGAATACGCCGGGGTCTACATCATCGTCGAGCCGATCGATCGCACGTTCATCTCGCGGGTGTTCGGCGCTGCGGAGGGGAACGTCGAAAGCGGCGGCTATCTCTACGAGTACAACTGGCTCCGCGAATACGGCTTCGAGTACCTCGGACCCGCGCTCGACGCCTACGCCGAGCTGTTCGAGCCGAAGACGCGTGAGACTGATGCGGTATCGCGGCTCTACGAGCCGCTCGAAGCCCTGGCCCGCGTCATCAACGAGACGCCGCCCGACGACTTCGAGCGCTCGGTCGGCGCCCTGCTCGATTTGCCGGCGTTCGTGAAGTTCCTGGCGGTGCAGCGCGCGAACGGCGAAATCGATGGCTTCATCGGCAACTGGGGCATGAGCAACTTCTACCTGTACCGCTTCCGTGACGGCCGGCCGGCGCAGGTTCTGCCCTGGGATGCCGACCACTCGTTCTGGGGGCTCGACGACCCGATCGACTATCGCCTCGAGACCAACGTGCTCGCGCGCCGCGCGATGGAGGTGCCGGCGCTGCGCCAGCTGTACCTCGAGACACTGATCGCGACCGCACGGCTCATCACGGACGCCGGCGCCGGCGATGGCCTTGGATGGCTCGAGGGCGAGGCCGACCGGCTCGCGGCCCTGATTACCCCGGCGGTCGCTGCCGATCCCGTGGCGCCGTTCACGTTCCCGGAGTTCCAGGGCAACGTGCGCGGCCTGCGGGGGCTGCTCCGCACGCGCCCTCCCTACGTCGAGTGCGCGGCACGCGCCGGACTCGATTCCAGCGCGCCACAGTCATGCCCCGTGCCGGAGTTCGTCGAAATCCCATCGCCAGACCAGCAACCTCGGTAGACGTGGCCAGGGACGGAGCCGGTCTTCAGACCGCCCTCTGACTGGCTTTGATCATTCTTAGACGGCCGACGGCGCTACAATAATTGGCTAGCCTGGCCGCTGTCGCCCGGCACCGGCCTCGTGACACCTTCATGACGAATCCAGTTACGCTCAGCCTCGACGGCTCCGTCGCCGTCATTCGCATCGACAATCCGCCGGTCAACGCCCTCAGCCCCGAGACCATCGACGGCCTCTCGGCCGCGCTCGCGCAGGCCGGGGCCGACCCGGCCGCGACAGCCATCGTGGTACATGCGGCCGGCCGGACCTTCATCGCGGGCGCCGACATCAAGGGGCTCGAAAACGTGGTGTGGGGCGGCGACAGCGGGGCCCCCGAGATGCACGACCTGTTGCAGCGTCTCGAGCAGTGCTCGAAACCGGTCGTCATGGCGATGCACGGCACCGCGCTCGGCGGGGGCATGGAAGTGGCCATGGCCGGCCACTACCGGGTGGCCGTCGCCGACGCGCAGATGGGGCTGCCGGAGGTGAATCTCGGCATCATCCCCGGCGCCGAGGGGACGCAGCGTCTGCCCCGGCTCGTGGGCGTCGACAACGCGCTCACGATGATCGTGTCGGGCCGTCCCATCAAGGCCGCCGAGGCGCTGCAGAACGGGCTCATCGACCGCATCGTGCCCGAGCTGGTGCCCGGCGCCGTGGCGTTCGCCCGCGAGGTGGCCGCCGGATCAGGTGGCAGAGTCGGGCCGCATCCGAAGACCAGCGAACGGACCGACAAGCTGCCCGCAGCCTCGGAACTGCCGGCGATGGTGGCCGCGGCTCACGCGCTCGCGAAGAAGGTGCGCCGGAATCAGCATGCGCCCGCCGCGGCCATCGCCGCGGTGGAAGCGGCCGCGACGCTGCCCTTCGACGAGGGCTGCCGCCGCGAGCGCGACCTGTTCTACGAGCTGATCAAGTCCGGCCAGGCGCGAGCCATGATCTACGCGTTCTTTGCCGAGCGCGCGGTGGCCAAGGTACCCGGCGTCGGCAAGGACATCGTGGTGCCACCCGTCTCAACGGTCGCGATCGTCGGCGCCGGCACCATGGGCGGCGGCATCGCGATGGCGTGCGCCAACGCGGGCATCAACGTGGTGTTGACCGACACCGAGCCAGCCGGGCTCGATCGCGCCATGGCCACCATCCGCAAGAACTACGACAGCTCGGTCAAGAAGGGGCGCTTCACGCCCGAGGCGGCGGCCGAGCGCCTGGGCCGGATCACGACCCAGGTGGGCCACGGCGGCTTCGACCGCGCCGACGTGATCATCGAAGCGGTGTTCGAGAGCATGGCGCTCAAGAAGGACGTGCTGGCGCAGCTCGACGCCGTGGCGCGTCCCGGAGCGCTGCTCGCGACCAACACGTCCACGCTCGACATCGACGCGCTCGCCGGGGTGACGACGCGGCCGCAGGCGGTGATCGGCACCCACTTCTTCAGCCCGGCCAACGTCATGCGGCTGGTCGAGATCGTGCGCGGCGCCAGGACGACACCGGAGACGATCGCCGCCGCGCAGGCGCTGGCCAAGCGGCTCGGCAAGGTCGGCGTCGTCGTCGGCAACTGCCCCGGCTTCGTCGGCAACCGGATGATGTTCCCCTATATGTACGAAGCGCAGTTCCTCGCCGAGGACGGCGCCACGCCCGCGCAGGTGGACAAGGCGCTCACCGACTGGGGCATGGCGATGGGCATCTTCGCCGTGGACGACATGGGGGGCCTCGACGTCGCGTGGCGCGTGCGGCAGGAGCTGAACCAGTTCAGCGACCCGTCACAGCGCAAACCGCTCGTCGCCGACCAGCTCGTAGCGATGAACCACCTCGGACAGAAGACCGGTTCAGGCTGGTACATCTACGACGAGAACCGTCACGCCACGCCCGACCCCGAGGTGGAGGCGCTCATCGAACGCACGGCCACCGCGGCCGGCATCAGGCGCCGCAGCTTCACCAACGAAGAAATCATCGAGCGCGAGATCTACGCGCTCGTCAACGAGGGGGCCAGGATCCTCGAGGAAGGCTACGCGCTGCGCGCCGCCGACATCGACGTCATCTACCTGACGGGCTACGGCTTCCCGAGCTTCCGCGGCGGGCCGATGTTCTACGCCGACTCGGTCGGCCTCGAGCAGGTCTACGAGCGCGTCGCCGCGTTCCATCGCGAGCACGGGGCACGCTGGACGCCGGCGCCGCTGCTCGAGCGTCTGGCCCGCGAGGGCTCGACGTTCCGCGCCTTCGACCAGAGCCGCGCCGCGGCAGCCGCCGGCGCCTGACGATGAGCAGCGGCAGCTTGAGCGGAATGGCCAACTCACGGCGCGTGCGGCCTGTCCACATCGCCGACAACGTGGCGGAGGTGCGCCGCGAGCCCGACGGCACCATCTACATGCGATCGACGTCGTCGATCGCCCCGTACGCCACCCGCATCACCGATCGGCTCGAGTACTGGGCGGCCGAAGCGCCGGATCGCGTCTTCCTGGCGCAGCGGCCGGCGCCGGCGCCGGGACAGTCTCCGGACTCGGTCAGCGGCTGGCGCACCATGACGTACGGCGCGGCCCTCGAGCAGGTGCGGCGCCTGGCGCAGGGGCTGCTCGACCGGAAACTGTCACGGGACCGCACGGTGGTCATCCTGTCGGGCAACAGCATCGAGCACGGCCTGCTGGCGCTCGCCGCGATGTACGTGGGCGTGCCCTACGCGCCGATCGCGCCCGCCTACTCGCTGCAGGCCAGGGAGTTCGGCACGCTCCGCCAGGTGTTCGAGCGGATGAAGCCGGGGCTCGTGTTCGCGGCCGAAGGCGCCCTCTTCGAGCGCGCGCTCGCCGACGCGCTCCCGCCTGGCGTGGAGCTCGTCGTGTCGTCGTCGGCTCCGGCCTCGCTGCCGTCCACGTCGTTCGACGGCCTCCAGGCCGCGCCGACACCCGCCGTCGATGCCGCGCGCGATGCCGTGAACGGGGACACGATCGCCAAGGTGCTCTTCACGTCGGGGTCCACCGGCAGGCCGAAGGGCGTGATGAACACCCAGCGGATGCTGTGCTCCAACCAGGTGATGATCCGCTCGCACTTCAGGTTCCTCGCCGAGGAGCCGCCGGTGTTGTGCTGCTGGCTGCCGTGGAACCACACCGCAGGCGGCAACCATAACTTCGGCATCGCGCTCTACAACGGCGGCACGCTCTACATCGACGAGGGCAAGCCCACGCCGCAGCACTTCGCCACGACGCTCCGCAACCTGCGCGAGGTGCCGGCGGTGGCGCACTTCACGGTGCCGCGCACCTACGAGATGCTGCTGCCGCACCTGCGCCGCGACCCGGTGCTGCGCGACACGTTCTATCGCAACCTGAAGATCTACTTCTATGCGGCCGCCGGGCTGGGGCAGAAGTTCTGGGACGAGCTCCGCGACCTCGCCGTCGACGCGTGCGGCGAGGAGCTCGCCTTCATCACCGGGTTCGGCGCGACGGAAACGGCGCCGTTCGCCATCTGCACGGGCCCCACGGGTGCCAGGGCCGGCTGGGTGGGGCTGCCGGTGCCCGGGCTCGAGTTCAAGCTGACGCCGGTCGGGGGCAAGCGCGAGGCGCGCGTAAAGGGCCCCAACGTCACGCCGGGCTACTGGGGCGACGAGGCGCTCACCAAGGCGTCCTTCGACGAAGAGGGGTACTACAAGACCGGCGACGCGATGGAGTTCGTCGATCCCGAGGACCCCGGCAAGGGGCTCGTCTTCGACGGCCGGCTCGCCGAAGACTTCAAGCTCTCCACCGGAACCTGGGTCAGCGTCGGGCCGCTGCGCGCGCGGATCGTGGCGCAGGGGGGCGGCCTGGTCCAGGACGTCGTGATCGCCGGGCACGATCGCAACTTCGCGTCGGCGCTCGTCTTTCCGAACCTCGGTCGATGCCGCGACTCCGCGGGGCTCGGCCCCGACGTGCCGACTGCCGAGGTGGTGGCGCATCCGGCGGTACGCCAGCGATTCCAGCAGCTGTTCGACGCCCTCGCGGCCGAAAACACGGGCAGCTCGACGTTCGTGGCCCGCGCCGTGATTCTCGACGTGCCGCCGTCGCTCGACGCCAAGGAAATCACCGACAAGGGTTCGCTCAACCAGAAGGCCGTCCTGCAGCACCGCGCCGCGACGGTCGAAGACCTCTACGCGGATTCGCCTTCGGAACGCGTGCTCCATGTAGCCGCGACATCACGATGACCCAGATGCTCACGATCGATCCCTCCACCCTCACCGCCATCGACGTGCACGTGCACCTCGAGCACACGGGCGAGACCACCGATGCCGACGAGAAGGCCAAGGCCTATTTCAAAGGCGGCGCCGACCGGCGGCCCGAGGCGCTGGCCGAGTACTACCGGTCGCGCAAGATGGCGTTCGTCATCTTCACCGTCGACGAGACGCTGACCGGCAGGCCGAGCCTGTCGAACGAGGAGGTCCTCGCGTTCGCGGCCAAGCACGCCGACCTCGCGATCCCGTTCATCAGCATCAACCCGCACCGCGGCGCCGAGGGGCTGGCCGAAGCGAAGCGCCTGCTCGCCACCGGCCAGGTGCGCGGCCTCAAGCTGCACCCGCCGATTCAGGAGTTCTTCCCCAACGATCGCATCGCTTATCCGCTCTACGAGCTCTTCGCCGAAGCGAAGCTGCCGGTGCTGTTCCACACCGGCCACAGCGGCATCGGCACCGGGATGCGGGCCGGCGGCGGCATCCGGCTCAAATACGGCCACCCGATGCCGATCGACGACGTCGCGGTGGACTTCCCCGACATGCCGATCATCCTCGCCCACCCCTCCTTCCCGTGGCAGGACGAAGCCATCTCCGTGTGCCTGCACAAGCCGCAGGTCTACATCGACCTCTCCGGCTGGTCGCCCAAGTACTTCTCGCCCACGCTGATTCAGTACGCGAACTCGCTGCTGAAACACAAAGTGCTCTTCGGGTCCGACTACCCGTTGCTGACGCCTGACCGCTGGATGGCCGACCTCGAGAAGATCGCCATCAAGGACGAGGTCAAGCCGCTCATCTTCAAGGAGAACGCCATGAGGCTGTTTGGCTTGACGGCTGGGCTTCCAAGCTGAGCCGCCATCGCTTGTGACGGGACCGTAAAAAGACTGGTCCTGGTTATGCACGGCACGGTCGTGTCGGATAGAGTCACCCGGCGCGCGTGCAGAGATTAGCGCGCGGCCGGGTCGGAGCCGACGCGATCGATGGCGCAAAGTCCCTTCCACGGCAACAGCGAGATGGCGCAGCGAATGCGCGCGCTCGACTGGGCTCGCACGCCCCTCGGTCCGGTGGACCGATGGCCGCAGGCCCTGCGCACCTCGGTCAGTACCTGCCTCGATTGCGCCTTCCCTATCGTGCTCTGGTGGGGACCCGACCTTGCCATTCTTTACAACGACGAATACGTGCCGATGCTCGGGCCCGCCAAGCATCCGCGGGCCCTCGGGCAGCGCGGGGAGTCGGTGTGGGCCGAAATCTGGGACGTGGTCGGCCCGATGCTGGCGCATGTCATGGCCACGGCCGAACCGACGCGGTCGCGCGACCTGCTGCTGCACATCGACCGCGGCTACCCCGAGGAAGCGTATTTCTCGTTCTCGTACAGTCCCATCCACAACGACGACGGGACGGTCGGCGGCGTCTTCTGCCCGGTCATCGAAACCACGGAGAAGGTGATCGGTGAGCGCCGCCTGCGCACGCTCCGCGACCTGGCCGCCCGCACCAAAGGCGCGGCGAGCGAAGACGACGCCTACGCCGCCGCGGCCGCGACGCTCACCGAGAACCCCCAGGACATCCCGTTCGCGCTGCTCTACCGCGTGGACGATGCGCGCACGGCGGCCCACCGGAAGGCCGCAAGCGGCATCGAACCGGACGCGGCGGCCTCGCCCGCGCAGGTGACGCTCGGCTCGGCCGACGACGTGTGGCTGATGCAGCGCGTCGCCAGCTCGGGGCGGGCCGCGCTCCTCACCGATGTGACCGCGCGCTTCGACACGATGCCCACCGGGGCCTGGAAGGTGGTCCCGACCAGCGCGCTCGTGCTGCCGGTGCTGCTCCCTGGCCAGGAGCGGCCGCGGGCCATCCTGGTGGCGGCCGTGAGCCCGATGCGCGCGCTCGACGCCGACTACCGGACGTTCTTCGAGCTCATCGCCAGCCAGATTGCCGCCGGTCTCGCCGATGCCCAGGCACTCGAGGAGGAGCGGCGGCGCGTCGAGAGCCTGGCCGAGCTGGATCGCACCAAGACCGCGTTCTTCTCCAACGTCTCGCACGAGTTCCGCACGCCGCTGACGTTGATGCTGGGCCCGCTCGAAGACGTGCTGCGCCAGGAGCGCGACCCGCTGACGGCCGGCACGGCCGCCGCCCTCGACATCGCCCATCGCAACGGCCTGCGGCTGTTGAAGCTGGTGAACACACTGCTCGACTTCTCGCGGATCGAAGCCGGCCGCATCGACGCCAGCTTCGAACCCGTGGACCTGGCCGGCGTCACCGCCGAGCTCGCGAGCGTATTCGTCTCGGCCATCGAGACGGCCGGACTCCGCCTCGTGGTGGACTGCCCGCGGCTGCCCGAGCCGGTCTACGTGGATCGCGACATGTGGGAGAAGATCGTCCTCAACCTTCTCTCCAACGCGCTCAAGTTCACGTTCGAGGGCGAGGTGCGCCTCACCCTGCGGTGGCGCGGCGACCACGCGGAGCTGCAGGTCGCCGACACCGGTATCGGCATTCCGGCGGCGGATCTGCCGCGCATGTTCCAGCGCTTTCACCGGCTGAAGCCGGCGCGCGCCCGGACGCACGAAGGCACCGGCATCGGATTGGCGCTGGTGCTCGAACTGGCGAAGCAGCACGGCGGCGACGTGCGCGTGGAGAGCCGCGAAGGCGCCGGCACCACGTTCACCGTCACCATTCCAACCGGCCTCTCGCATCTGCCGCCGGAGCGGATTGCGGCAACGCGGCCGCTTGGGTCGACGAGCATCGGCGCATGGCCCTACGTGGAAGAGGCGATGCGGTGGCTACCGGAGGGGTCGGGCGCGCCAGCCCCCCCAGAGGCCGTGTCGACGGCCGACCTGCCGCCCGGCGCGCCGGACCGCGCGGCCGGCGCCAGACCCCGCGTGCTGCTCGCCGACGACAACGCCGACATGCGCGACTACCTCACCCGCATCCTCGGCGACCGCTTCGACGTGGAGGCGGTGGCCGACGGCCACGCCGCCCTGGCCAGTATCCGGGCGCAGCCGCCGGATCTCGTGATCTCGGACGTGATGATGCCGGGCCTCGACGGGTTCGGGCTGATCGCCGCGATTCGGGAAGACCCCGACCGCCGCGCCATCCCGGTCCTCCTGCTCTCGGCGCGCGCCGGCGAGGAAGCGCGCATCGAAGGGCTCGGCGCGGGCGCGGACCAATACCTGGTCAAGCCGTTCAGCGCCCGCGAGCTCGTCGCCCGCGTGGGATCGCTGCTGGAGCTAGCGCGGCTGCGGCGCGACGCCGAGCAGGCGCTGCGCAACCGGAGCCACCAGTTCGAGACGCTCCTGCGGCAGGCGCCGATCGGCGTCTACCTGGTGGACGCCGACTTCCGCATTCGCGAGGTCAACCCGGTGGCGCTGCCCGTGTTGGGTGAAATGCCGGGCGGCGTCGTCGGCGCCGATTTCGACCAGGTCGTCCACCGGATCTGGAACCGCGCCTACGCCGACGAGCTCGTGGCCATCTTCCGCCACACGCTAGCTACCGGCGAGCCGTACGCCGTGTCCGAGTGCGCCGAGTACCGCCTCGACCGCCAGGCGGTGGAGCATTACGAGTGGCGTCTGGACCGCATCACGCTGCCGGACGGCCGCTACGGCCTCGTCTGCTACTTCCGCGACATCTCGGCCCAAGTACGGGCGCGCCAGACCATTGCGGAATCGGAGCGGCAGCTGCGCGAGGCCGACACGCGCAAGGACGAGTTCCTGGCGCTGCTCGCGCACGAGCTGCGCAACCCGCTGGCGCCGATCCGCACCGGTCTCGAGCTGATCCGGCTGTCGGACGATGCGCCGGAAACGGTGCGGCGCGTTCGCGCCATGATCGAACGGCAGCTGGCGCTGATGGTGCGCCTCATCGACGATCTGCTCGACGTCTCACGCATCACGTCGGGCAAGATCGTCTTGCAGCGCCGGCCCACGCCGCTCGCCGATCTCGTACAGAGCGCGGTGGAGGGCCAGCGCGCGGCCATCGCGGCGGCTCGGATCGAGCTCACCACCGAACTGCCCGCCGACGCGCACGTCGTGGACGTGGACCCGGCGCGCTTCGTGCAGATCCTGTCGAACATCCTCCACAACGCCTGCAAGTTCACGCCGCCGCAGGGGCGCATTGCGCTCAAGGCGGAGGTGCTGAAAGGAGCCGGGGCACGAAAGCGGCAGGTGGCGATCACCGTGGCCGACACCGGCATTGGCATCCAGGAGCCGCTGCTCTCCCGCATCTTCGATCTGTTCACGCAGGGCGACACCACGATGGATCACGCGCAGGGCGGGCTGGGCATCGGCCTGGCACTCGCCAAGCGGCTGACCGAGCTCCACGGCGGAACGATCGAGGCGCGCAGCGCGGGTCCTGGCTCGGGCAGCGAGTTCGTGGTGCGCCTGCCCTTGTCGAGAGCCACGGTCGCCGCCGAGCCGCCACCGCCCTGGGCCGCGCCGCGGGTGCGGAGCCGGGCGCTCATCATCGACGACAACCGCGATGCGGCCACGACCACGGCGATGTTCGTCGAGGAACTGGGCGGCACGGCGTTCACCGCCTTCGACGGGGCCAGCGGTCTGGCGGCGGTCGAGTCGTTCCGGCCAGACATCGTGTTCATGGACATCGGCATGCCGGGCCTCGACGGCTACGAGGTGTGCCGCCGTATCCGGCAGATGCCGTCGCAGCGGCACGTCGTGCTCGTGGCCGTGACCGGCTGGGGCCAGGCCCAGGACAAGCAGCGCGCGCTCGACGTCGGGTTCGACGCGCACCTCACGAAGCCGGTCGATCCCGACGCCTTCGCGCAGCTCCTCGCCGGAGCCGCTGTGTAGACGTGGGGGCCGCGCTGTAGGACGTGGGGGCCGGCTTCAGCCGGCCCTGGACCGCGGGCCGCCTAAAGGCGGCCCCTACTACCGCGTCGCGGACGATCCGCCCGAGTCGGGCACGAGCATCCGGATCATGCCGTCCTGGCGCGAAGTGAGCAGCAGTTCACCGTCTCCGGCGCGGCTGATCTGCAGATCGGCCCTCGTCGCGCTCTCGCCCATCATCCGCTTCACCAGATCGTGGAACGACACGTTCTCGCGGGCGCCGCTGGCGGTACGGACGACGAGCTGAATCTCTTCGATGGGGGCGACGGTCTGCGGCACGCCGTCGTCGGCCTTCTTCAGCGCCGCGGTATCGGCCACGAAGAGGCGGCCGCGGTTGATGTCGCCGAACACGAACTTGCCGCGCAGCGCCGGGATGCGGCCGGTGTAGGTGAATCCGCCCGTGATCGCCGCGCCCTCGTCGTGGTCGTACATCGCCACCGGATACACGAAGCCTTCCTTCTCTTTCTCGCGCCCTTCAAGCACCCCCGCCGGCAGCGGATAGAGCTGGTTGAGGGCGCCGCCGGGACGGATCATGCCGTTTTCCCAGATGCCCTCGCGTTTCATCCAGCCGTAATTCTCCCCGTTGCGGACGATATTCACCTCTTCGACGTTGTTCATCCCGATATCGCAGATGAACATCGTGCCGTCCGACAGATCCCAGGACAGCCGGTGCGCGTTGCGGAATCCGTAGGCGTAGATCTCGCCCAGCGTCTTGGGATCGCCGTCGGCGGCGAATTTGTTGGCGGGCGGAATCGTGTAGTCACCGAGACCCTTGACGCCGCCGCTCACCGACGGACTGCGCGGGTCGATGCGCAGGATGGCGCCAATCAGCGAATCGAGGCGCTGCGTCTGGCCGGGGTTGTTGGCGTGCGGCCCGCCGCCGTTGCTGAACCCGAGATCGCTGCCGCTGGTGTAGAGCAGGCCGTAATCGGGTGAACCCGGCTTCGCCGTGGGATTGAACTCGACGTCGCCGTACGGATGCGTGAGGTTCTGCACGATGTGGGCGACGCGCAGCAGCTCCCGCCGCGTGCCGGCAAAGGTCGCCGCCGCGGGGTTCGTGGCGTGCCACTCGGTGATGACGTTGTGGTAGGTGACCTGGGCCGCCGTGTATCCTGGCGGAATGAAGTTGGGCGTGGCCGGATTGCCGGGCCCGCGCTCGCCGTGCACGCTGTAGAAGAGGCCGTTCTTCGCGAACTCCGGGTGGAACGTGAACCCGCTGAAGCCGCTCACCAGGCGGTTGTAGACGGCATTGGGAAATGCCGCGGCCACGTCGGCGTAGATCGACGGCTGGTTGGCGCGATCGAGCAGATAGAGCCGCCCACGCGAGTCGTTGACGAACCGCCGGCCGTCCGGGAGATCGCGGACGTAGTTGGGGCGGGCCCAGCCGGCCGGCGACACGTCCTGATCGAGCGGTCGCAGGCCGCGCGTGTCCGGCAGCCGGACCACGTCCTTGATCTCCACCACCAGACCGCGCTTCTCGACCGGTGCCGGAATGGGGTTTTCGGTGATTTGGCCGCGGAGGACCGGGGCCGACACGAGCGCCAACAGGCCGACGACGATCGACAGACGTGCGCGCATGGAAGTCCTCCCCGAAGCCGGACTGGACGCCCGCCCAGAGGACGGGCCAGCCAAAACGTCGCCAGCGGGGCGCGCCTGTCGTGCTTCGGCCGGAGGCGAAGCCCCGCTCGCGTGCAGATGCTTATACCAGAAGAGCATACGGCGGGTGTCGAGGCTGGTACTGCTTGATGCAGTCTCGTCGCATTTTATGCGGGTGGTCTGTGCCTCGATGTCGAGTCTGGTACTGCCTGGTCGAGCTTGGTACAGTCTGCTCCGTTAGACGAACCCTTAGACCTGTCGGAAGCAGGGTCGCATCGTCATCCGTGCAGCAGCTTCGCCAACCGCTCCGCCGCTTCACTCTGCATGCTCGGCAGCACGTGGCTGTACACATTTAGCGTCATCTCGACCTTCGCGTGACCGAGCCGCTTCTGCACGACGTGTGGCTGGACACCTGCCTTCAGCAGCAGCGTCGCACTCGTGTGCCGCAGTCCGTGCACCGTTATGCGCTTCACCTTCGCATCGCGTACCAGACGGTCCAGCTGCGTGCCGATGAGACTTCTGTGCAGCGGGTGCCCAAGGTGCTTCGCACCGTGCTCGTAGTCCTGCGCAAACATCAGACCCAGGTCTGAGTAGTGCAACCTGTTGGCCATCTTGAGCTCGGCCTGCTCTCTTTTATGTCGCATCAGCAGTTCGACGAGCCCCTGTGAGAGATCGAGCACTCTCGACCGCTTGCCCTTCGGCACGGCGGTCACGAGAGCGCCCTGCTTCACACCGAGCAACTGTCTGTCGACACGCAGTGTGGACCCTTCGAGGTCCTTCCACATCAGACCCAGCAACTCACCCTTCCGCAATCCCGCTTCGAGCAGCAGGTTGAAAATCGCACTCCACTGAGTACTCGCACCTGTCAGGTGGTCGAGGAACTGTCCCGCCTCTTCCGCAGTCCACACATTGTCGAGAAGGTCCGTGTCCTTCACGTGGACCTTCGGCTTCATGGCCTTCGCGACACGCGATGCTGGATTCTGTTTCAGCAGTCCGCTCTCCACCGCGGTGTTGAGCGCACTCGTGAGTATGGCTTTGTGGATCACCACGCTCCCCTCAGAGAGATGCACTTTGCGCTCCTGGTAGTACCTCTGGACATCGAGCGGAGTGAGCCGTTGTAGTGCGATGTGACCGAGATGTGGCTTGATGTGCTTCTCGATGGTGGAGCGGTAGGACACGTAGGTGTACACAGTGCGCGATGGCTTGATCGCCTTCGCCATCCAGTCGTCCAAGTACGCAGATACCGTGACCTTCGACGGCTCGATGGAGTCTCCACTTTCGAGTTCGGCAATGAGTGCTGTGCGCTTCGACTCTGCTTCTCTCTTGGTGCCCTTGAACGTGTGCCAGCGCTGCCGCCACCGTCCGTTAGGCCCCTTGCCGAGCGAGAGCACGATGCGCCAGACGTACTCGTTGGGCTTCGTAGTGGGCCTGACCTTCTTGAGATGCCCTTTCATCTGACGCCTCGCACTCTCTGCATGATCTGTATGACGCTCTGCACTTCTCGATCCAGCATGTCGAGCACGTCGCAGAAGTTCTCGTCGCGGATTGTCATTCGCTTAGCAGTACGTGCCAGCTCGATGGCAGATGCCAGGTGGTCTTGCACCTGATTCTTCGTGACCTTGATGCCCTTAGCTGGTTGGACGAACTTGTTCACAGTGCCTCCTCGACGCAAGACATGCGTCGAGCCCAGCTTCTTTCCAGAACTACCTAAGTACAAGCTCTATACGAGGTGGTGGGATAGACGACTTACAGTGGTTCTCTGCAGTTTCTACGAGTCATATGACAACATTGCTGAGTGCCGGTGTGCGACTCGCCACCCATCACGAGCTGGATGACGTGGTCGCTGAAGAAGGACACACCGGCATGCCCTTAGCTGTCCTGCGACGGTGGCACGCCTAACAGAGCACGTCAGGATGTGCCCTGCGACCGAGGGACCACGCGTCACTTGAGGTTGGAACAGCCAAACAACCCGGTCACCCCCTCGGTCTCGACGTGCTTCGCACTGAGTGCGTGCGAATGGAAATAGTTGTCCGCGTGCTCCGACCACCCAGGCAGCGGAAGGGCGATACAGCGCTGACGACGGGGCACGGACTCTCCCGTGACGGTTTCGTGTCGTGGTCGGGGGCATATACAGCGCACAGTGCGCCGGACCGGAGGCCGACATCGACGACTTGAGGCTGCGGTGAAACCTGTCAAACCAGCCCGGACATGACCCTCCGGTCAGTTCTCGCACCTATGTGGCAGTACCGGTGCCAGTTGCACTTACACGAGAGCTTGCTGCCCTCGCAGAAGTGCCAGCACTGCTCACTTCCTCCGTGTGTCCATCGGGGTACTTCAGGAACACACTGCCGTCACCGCGAGTCTTGCGCTGTGGCTTGGCATTCTCCGTCCTCTGCCGCAGGAGGTCGTCCTTCGCCTTCTGCTCACGTTGGTCGTCGGACATGAGTGCGTCCTCGATGCGGAGCTTCGCAGTGTCGACCTTCGCGGTGACGTCTGCGATCTGTGCCTCTGTGACCGTCAAGCTGCCGAACCACGGCAGCTTCGGCGCACCTTCTCGCTGTGGGTCCTCTTTGAAGCCACTGGCTCTCATGAGTGCGCCGAGACGGAGTGTCTCCAGTGAGTACCCGTACTGCTCAGGTGGGTCGTTGCGGCCTTCGATGAGCACGAGGCCCAAGAGGAGATTCTGTCGGACTCCTTGCTCCTGAGGGGTACGAGGCGCCATATGCCCTTCGATCTCCTTCAAGAGCGCGCTCTGCCATGCGACGAGGTTGTCCCTCCACTTGCACAGCGCTTCGAGCTGAGGCTCTAGCTTCTTCAGTGCCTCGCTCTCATTGCGCAGAGTGCCTATGCGAGCACGAAGTGCACCACGACGCTCCTCGTACGCGTTGATCTGCCGACCGGACCAGGACCCTGGTAGGTCAATCGACATGATCATCTTGTCCAGCTCTTGCTGCAGCGTAGTGATGCTGCCTTGTACGTCCATGTATGTGCCCTCCCACGGTTCAGCCATGCTGTTCAACCGGGCTGTTCAACCAGGCTAACCACGCCGGTCGAACATGATGTCTATCGCACCGCTCAGAAAGAGTTCTTCGAGGAGTGCGTCTTCCTCGAGGATCTGCTGCTCAAGCTCGGTGAGCGGATATTGTTGAAGTTGCTCGACCTCCATGCGCTTCTTGCGTCTGCGCCAGGACGAGTCACCACCTACGGTGTCCTCGTCGACTGGCTCAGTGCTCTCGACGACGCTGCGAAGGTCGAGCAACATGGTGCGCTACTCCTGCTCTCTCAGTGCCGCGAGACCTGCCGCATACGGGTCGGGTGGATTGAGGCGGTCGTAGTGCACGGCACGTGGCGCTTTATGCCGCGGTATAACTGGTGCTTCTAGTCCTTCCGCCTCTTGTGCCTGGCGGTACGCAAGTGCGATGCGGTACGAGTCGGGCGGAGTGCCGAACGGCTGGTAGTTCGGGTCGATGGATGGAGGGATCGACGTTGCCTCTGCATAGCGCAGTGTCGAGTCGTACCCACTCTCCGGCATCGAAGCCGCAGCTCGTGGATATTGCCCGAGCTTCACGCGTCCGAAGTGCTTCTCGCAGTCGGGGCACAGTGCACCTGCATGTGAGCAGCAGACGCCGCCGTGTTCGAGTCGTCGTGGTACGAAGGTCATGTTGTTCTCCTATGTGTCGTGTATGTGCTTGTGCTCGTGCGAGGCACGCACCTATGAGTTCGCTTCTTCGTCCTGCGCCTTCACGTCACGCAAGAGGACCTTATGTGCGATCACGGACAGTGCATGACGTCGTGCATCCGCGTGCGAGCGGACGTTCGGTGCGCACTCTGCCAGGTGGGACATGACTGCGAAGTAGTCGCGTGCACTCAGCTCCACAGCACCGTTGCTGAAGGCGAGCAGCTCTTCTTGTGGAATGCCGGTGTGCTCGGAGAGATCGCTCAGTGACGTGTGGCATGAGGCACATACAGCGACGAGATCGAACTGCGGTGGAGCGGTGCTAGACTTCATCGTTATATCCGCTCTTTCTACGCCACGTTCTCTGCAGGTGGTTCTTGCGGTCTAACGGATGTCTCATCTTTGTTGAGCTTGTACTCGGCAGGCAGTGCGTCGTTGCACTCGGCAGCGTCCTTGACCTGAGCCGCCACCCTCTCCGCGTACTCTGTGAGCTCGTCCAGAGACATGCTGGAGAGCTCGTCCTCTATCGGGTTTATGTGCAACGAGATCTCTTCACGGGGCTTCCCGTACGTTTTTGTGAGCAGGAAGCTCTCGAGGTGTGCTGCAGTGCCGGCGAGGATGCGACGCTTGGCGCTCTCGCGGTACTCGGGGCTCTTGAAGAACCGATCCCAGTACTCCTTGAGCTCACGGGTGGCCTTGTTGAGTGAGCCCTTAGGTCTGCCAGGACGACCGGTGTACTCGATGTCGGTGGTGGACATGGTCATTCGTCCGATTTCTTAATTAGCTCTCGCCTGCTCCTGACTTAGCTCTCCGTGACATTTTGTCCACCAGCGTCTCGTGCGTCACTGGCCGCAGTAACAACAGCAGTATGAGCTGCTGGTTTATGTTCAATGGTGCCTTCGGTCGCGTTGTCTTGTGTTTGGCGGGTCGTGGTCGAGGTGTCATTTATGTCTGCCCTCCCACACTGCACGCACAGTTGTCGAGTAGCAAAAGTATGGAAAGTAGATCAGTACTAAGAGTACGATTTCCATACTCCTTCTCCTCTATCTACTTTCTCTCTCCTCTCTACTCTTCCTCCTTGTCATACTTTTCCTACTCGTCCTACTTTCCATACTTTCCATACTCCACACGTCAGAGAGCCGGCACGGATTACCATTGCAACTTCTCCCACGCGAGTGCACCGTTCGGAAGCTTTCCCATCTTCACCAAGCCGCTCTGCTCCATCGTCTCTCTCACAAGACCGACCTCGCGTGAATTGAGGCCAGTGTGGCGGTAGATGTCGGTCTGACCGACTACTCCACCGTGCTTGTCGATGAACGTCTTTATGCGAGCGATGACTCTTTGCATCTCGGACTCGCCGATGCGGTCATCGAAACGCTTCGCGCCGGGCATCCACCGCAACTGCAACACCTTGATCGCACTCTCGGCGTCAACGGCAGATACTGTCGCAACGCCTCGTGATGCAGCAGACGCCGCACTGATCTTTAAGACCATGCCCATCGAGCGGCCGATGAGAGGCGTGTCAGGCTTCTTCCCTCGATCGAAGTCTTCGATGAGTCGCTGTGCTGCCGGGTCGAAGGTTATGTCTCCGGTCGAGAGCACACCCTGCAACTGCGTGACGAGATCCCGGATCGGGAATGGAGGCGGCGTCTCATCGAAGGGCGACATGTATCCTGGCTTCGAGTCAGGCATCACAATGCCGAACCGTATGAGAAGCCCGGAGTCGACATCTTCCGTCCTGCTAGCACCAAAGCGCTTGTCAAAGATGCTGTACGCGGCGCACGCGAAGACATTTAGATGTGGGTAGTTGATCGTCGCGTTGCCTGCCGTTTTCGTCTTCGACTTCCACACAGACACGTTGTCGTACATCTGAAGCTTTATGTCTGAGAGATCCGCCATGTACGGCTTCGTGTGCATGGCCCTAAGCGTCGGTCCGTACTCGTCGTACGATAGCAGTGTGGCTGTGTGTGGTGGACGGCTTCCAAGGTCTTGAATCAGCGCATCGGGAGTCATCTTTCCCTGAATGACTCGGTCGAACACTGCACCTGGAGATGGAGGCCATGCTGCTGTCGCCACGTCGCTGAGAAAGCGTCTGGCAGTGCTTCTCTTTGACGTCGTGGCTTCGCCGATGATGAGAGCGTAGAGATTCGTCCTCAGTCCGGTCGAGAGACCGCCGCTTGTGAAGAGCTTGAGCTTTATGCTCAGTCCTGGCGTCGCCATCGCAAGCAGCACCAGTGCCGCGGCCTCGTGGTAGTCGTGTGCTGCCTCCGAGCACGTAGCTGCGTACTGGATGTATTTTGTGACGAAGTGGTCAACTGGAAAGGCATGGTCGAAGCTGTACGGCTTCACCATGGATGTGTTCTGGATAGGAGTAGTGGGAGGAATAGTGCTCATGCCGTCCTCTGCGCTTTCCGAAACCTCCGCGCGTTCTGCGTCTTGCGGAGCTGCTCCATGTTCTCTACGAGCACCTGATACATCTCCGGACTGAGCACTCCCTTTATGAGATAGAAGGTCCTGTCGTCTCTCCAGTACTTCCTGGCGATGCGGTCTGGATCCATGGGCACCTCTTCTCTTTGCGTCTGTGCCACGAGAGGATTCTTCGGCCTCTTCCACTCTTTGTCATACGTAAGGAGTTTCGCGGTCTGCGAGCCCATGTCACTCCTCCTACTGCTGCGCAGCGAGCCGATTCCGTTCGGCACGTCGCTTCTGCTCGCGTTGCACGGCACTGAGCGCTTCGTCGGGATCGCTGTTCCTCAAGAGCCGACGCGCACGCCGCTCTTCGACACGTGGCTCGCTCTGCTTGAGCCGTGCGGGATGGAGCTGTTCCTTCGGAATGAAAATGAGCTTCGTGCCCATGTCACACGGCGTGAACGTGCCGTCCTTCACTCGCTCATACACCCAGTACTTCGACACACCGAGATATGCCGAGACTTGTACGACCTGCAATAGGTCTGGTATGTCGCCGTATCGAGATGTCCTTGTGACTTCTGCGACTGCCATATGTGTCGCCCTCCCAAGCTACACATGCGCTTCGCGCCTCTCGCATACACGCACGCTGCGCGAGGCACTTAGAGCGGTTTATGTTGTGGTGGAGGTGCGCCGCGCCTTCAAGGGCAACGGAGCTATATGGCCAGTCGCCGATGCTTCACAGCGAGTGGTGTTCTTGCGGCTGTCGTTGTCGTCTCGATCGTCGAACTGAACGATCCGAATATTTACTCAGTATAAGCGCAAATCTTCAAAAGACAAGCCAAAAATGCAAATATTTCAAATCAGAGGACTCCGAGCTCGTCGCTGTCGGAGTCCTCTGACCTCCGTGCCGATCGCCGTCCTACGGCGTCCTAATGCGGTCTACACAGGCTGCAGGCGGGCATACAGGTGGTTCAACTCTATCTGCCTCTTCATCTGCTCCTTTCTCAGCTCCCTGATCTCCATCTGCAAGATCGTCACGTCCTTCGTCAGCTCTAACAGCGCCGCCTCCATCTGCTTTCTGTCCATCGCTATACCCTCCATGCCGGCCGGCATACAGCGCCGGCCGGCAGTGCGCTTCGCGCACAGAACGCGCTCGCAGTGCCTTCAGGCACACACTTCGTGCCCGTCGCGTACAGCACGACACGCACGCGTATTGGTCTTCTTGTTGTGGGTAACCGTCAGAGCGCGGGAGGATCCCGCTTGACGTTCCCGAGGCCCTCTCTGGATCTCGGCTCGGCTCGTAGGCCGAGGGTGCTTAGCACCTGCTCCGTCGCACGTACTATTTCGCGACTCGATCGGGAGCTTAGCGCAGGCGGAGCCCTAGATCAAGTGTCTTCACGCTCTAGGCGAAGAACGGTGTGAACTTGGGGATGACGCGATCCTCGACGTGCCGAAGGCATGTCTCCAGGAGTTGATGAACCGGACGGTTAGCCCACGGCTCTTGCGAACGGAGCATCAGCACCGTTCGTCCCTTGATCTGCACCTTCAAGTCGTCCGCCACGAGGTCTGGAGGGCAGCCTAGCGAAACAGTGTCGACTTCCCCCGCGTAGTGATCGCGGTCGAGTTGAACCCACCAAGACGCTCCGTTCTTCAGCGGGATCATCAATTCCACGTCCTTGCTGTAGCAGAGGGCAAGGTGTGCCGTTCGATGCTTGTCGTGATTGTTCAGCGTCTTGAGGATCCACAACGGATCGAACTCTATGCTCGACTCTGGACGACAGTGGGGTTGAAGGCTGTCGACGACGGCGACCGCAGCAGCCGGGATCCCACGCAACAGGCCACGTCGTTCCTTGAGGTACTGGTCACGATTGTTGGAGATCGGAAACTGACGCCCACTACATGTGCTGGTGGGCCTGGTCTTGTGTACGAGACCGCAGATGAGACTGTCGAGCGCAGATCGCAGGTTGTGCAGGAAGTCGCCGACGATGACGCTCAGCTCGATCGGCGGGTGTGGATCTTCCACGTAAAACACGAGACAGTGAGCTGTCCGATCGTGATTGGTCTTGCGGATGAACTGTGGACGTGCCTTCTCAGCGTACTTCGTCGCCTCCACGTAGAAAGAGTCGAGATGTGTTCTCGCCCTTCTAACCTTGGCGTCAACACTCTCCATCCACGGCAACGAGTCCGGCAGAGGCATCAGCCGATACGGTGCGGCAGGGAATCACAGACCGTCGACGATTTCAAGAAACAGCTTTTGACGAGCGTCTCTGCGTTCTGAGTCAGTCGTTCGATCAAGAGACAGCGCAACGTATCGCTCGATCCTCTTCGCAAACGCCTTTGGCTTCGTCGCTTTGCGGCTGATGATTTTGCCAAACAGAACGATCTTTCGAATCAACTCTTCTTCTGCCGCTGTCGCCAGTAGGTTGCTCGAGATGAGGGACGTAACTAGCGTGTAGAAGTGCGTCTGGTCTGTTCCAAATTCCGAATCGGCTAGCCCTCCCGCGTGGGCATTATCGATGAATCTGAAGACTCGCGTTAGTTTCGCCAACTCCGGTCCAGACATCCTCGCCAACGAAATACCGGGCGTCTTCGAGCTCTTTTGCTGACGACTGGACCGGATGAAGCTCTTTAGAATGTCAACTGGCTTCCTGTGCTGCGTAGTTCTTTGGAAAAGGGCAACCTCCAAGAGTCGCTCCCACATACGATCTACCTGAGCCCTTGGATCGGTCGCCGAGGCAATCACCGTCAGCCTCTTCAAGACGTGCGTAAACTCGTTGTTCTTTGCTCTGTAGAAAATGGCATTGCCTCTTCGCTGCTTCAGGGCCAAGACATCAAACACCGAACGAAGAAGTTTGTTGCCCTGCCCCATCGCCTTGACGACGGAGAATCGGCTGACCTGGACGCCTTGCTGGTTGATATCGACAAACAGGCTGATGATCTCGTCCAGCTTGCTCCCGTCGTTGAGCGTGATTTCGATCGTTGGAATCGCATACTCGCGGAAGTCTCGGACGACCTTCGGGTCGAGGGTCGTGAACGTTCGCTTTCCTTCGGGAAGCTGGATCCAGAAGTTTGCGTTTCGTCGCTGCGCAGTTGGAAAGAAGTACGTCGCCCAGTTGTCGATCTTTAAATCGGTCCGCCCGGCAGCGATGAACAGGATGAGGCTTTCGAGGCGTTGCTTCCCGTCCAAAATGTTGTATGAGTAGCGAGCGCTGTCGCTCTCGGCTTCCTTGTACAGGAAGATCGCAGGAATTGGTCGACCCAGGACGACGTTCTCGATCAGCTTTCGCCGAGTTCCTATCGCCCAAACCTGGCCGCGCTGAAACACCGGATTCAAGTTTATCTTCTGGTCGTTCAGGTAGCTGACGAGCGAGTCCAGCTTCATCTCAGTGTTGCGATAGTTCATCGGTATCCACTCGCGGGCTCATGCGAAGCCCATGGCGCCTGGCCGGAAGAGCCAGCGCTTGGGCTTCAACATACACCGGACGTTCTTGCGGTGCATTCTGGCGAGGCTGGGCGCTGTTGGAACGGTCCGCAGGGCCGGAGAGGCGACCCCCCGATCGTGTCCGTTTGACGGTTTTTAGAAAATCGCCGATCGCCGCGATTTTCGGGCCAAAAATCGCACGTTTCGGCGAGGTCAGCTACACCAGAAGATAATGTCCGGAATTTACAGGGCCCTGTTCCGGACGGGCCCTCAAGGCCGTCAGGAGCGGCCCACGGAATGATGAGTCCAACCAACCGACAAGTGTTGAAGGCCGCCGCGGCCCTGTTACTGCTCGTGTCCGGAGGCCTGGTGGCCGCGCAATCGGCGCGGCTGCCCGCCGACCTCGACGCCGATTCCCGGGCCCGCCTGCCCTATCTGCAGCGCAAGGACCTCGACGAAGCCAATCAGAAGATCTTCGATGTCCTGCCCGGCCGTGGCCAGGACGGCGTGCTGCGCGGACCGCTGGCGTTTGCCGCCTACAACCCCGGCGCCGCCAAGGCGCTCTTCGACCTGCACAACGCCGCGGTGGCCGGGTCGCTCAACCCGCACGTGCGCGAGCTCGCGATCATGGTGGCGTGCCGCGAAACCAACTACAGCCTCGAGTGGAACGGGCACGAGGCGTCGGCGCTGAAGGCGGGCGTCGATCCGAAAATACTGGAGGTGGTGCGCACCAGCGCCGCACTCACCGGCCTCGACGAGAAGGATGCGGCCGTCATCCGCTTCGGGCGGCAGATGTTCCGCGACAAGAAGATGGAGCCGGCCACGTTCGCGAAGGTCGTCGAGCTTTTCGGCCGCAAGGGCGCCATGGACATGGCAGCGGTCATGAACACCTACGCCGTGAGCGGCTTCTACGCCATCGCCGTGGACGAGCGCGCCGCAGCCGGACGGCTGGATCTGCTGTCGGCCCCCGTCCACTGACCGCTCAACGCGTGACGCGCGAGCACCTCGAGACGACGGGAGGCAGCCGGCGCTGTCTCCTGTTCGATCTCGGCAACGTGCTCATCACGTTCGACCACCGGGTGGTGAGCCGTCTGCTCGCGCCGCACGCGCCGCGGCAGCGGCCGGTGCCGGCGCAGGCCATTCACGACTACATCTTCGGCGACTCCGGACCAGACTCGCCGAACGCGCGGATCGATCGGGGTGCGCAGTCGCTGGCAGCGTTGTACGGCGACGTCGCCGCGCGCTTTTCCCTGACGCTATCGCTGGACGAGTTCCGCCATGCCTGGTCCTCGATCTTCGCGGCCGATCTCAATCACGCCGTGGCCGACCGCCTGACCCGATTCGCGGCCTCGGGTGTCGATGTCCGGATCTGCTCCAACACGAACGACGCCCACTGGGCTGGGCTGCAATCGGCCCATCCCCTCCTTGCCTCCCTCGATCGCGACGGCCGGTGCCTGTTGTCGTTCCGCATCGGCAAGGTCAAGACTGATCCCGGTTTCTTCGCCCACGTCACGGAGAAGACCGGGCTGCCGGCCGGACGGCACCTGCTCATCGACGACCGGGAGGACAATTGCCAGGCGGCCGAGGCCGCGGGGATGTCTGCGCTTCAGTTCGCCGCCCCCGACGCGGACGCCGGCGATCGTCTCGACGCGTTGCTGCGCAGCCGAGGCTGGCTCCAGGGGTATACTCCCGGCCTATCGTGAAAGCCGCCACCGTACACGCCATGAGACGGGCGAGGCTCGCGCTGGTCATCGCGGGCGCGGCCGCTGTCTCCACCCCGGTCATCTTCGCTCAGCAACCTCGCAACGCGGCGCCGCCGTCCGCCGCGGAACTGCACGTGCTGCCCGTCCAGGGCAGCGTCCACATGCTGGTGGGTGCCGGCGCCAACATCACGCTGCAGATCGGCAAGGACGGCGTGCTGCTCGTGGACACGCCCGCGGCGGCGCTCGTCCCGCAGGTGCTCGCGGAGATTCGCAAGCTTTCGGACAAGCCGCTGCGCTATGTGATCGACACCAGTCTCGACGCCGAGCACATGGGCGGCAACGCCGCACTCGTGGGGCCGGCGGCCGGCCGCGGCAGCGGCGGAGCCCCTTTCGGCACGCTCGGGTTCAACCGGCCGGCCATCGTCGCGCACGAGAACGTGCTCAACCGGCTGTCGGCGAGCCAGCCGCCCACCCCGGCGGCGGCGCTGCCGACGACCACCTACTTCCAGCCGTCGATGGACTTCAGCTTCAACGGCGAACCGGTCGTCATCCTGCACGCGCCCCGCGCCCACACCGACGGCGACAGCATCGTCTGGTTCCGCCGCTCCGACGTGCTCGCGGTGGGCGATCTCGTGCGGCTCGATCGGTATCCCGACATCGACGTGGCGCGCGGCGGCAGCGTGGACGGGCTGATCACGGCCCTCGATCGCATTCTCGAGATCACCGTGCCGGAACGATTGCAGGACGGCGGCACGCGCGTCATCGTCGGGCACGGACGGCTGTGCAACGAGGCCGACATCGTCGAGTACCGCGACATGGTGGCGATCGTGCGCGACCGGGTGGCCGACCTGGTGAAGAAGGGCCTCACGCTCGATCAGGTGAAGACCGCGCGGCCGACACGCGACTACGACACGCGCTACGGGCCGGGCGAGGCGATGACCGAGGCGGTCTATCGCAGCCTGACAGAAAAGCGGGGGCCGGCATGAGCGCCACAGCGGTGGCAAGGTGGCACGTCCGGCTCGTCGCGAGCGGGTTCTGGCTGGCAGCCGCCGCGGCCGCGCTGGCACAAGGGCCGCCGGGGCCGCCCGCCGGGCCGCCGCGCGCCGCGGCTCCGGTGGACTTCACCGGCTACTGGGTGTCGGTGATCGCGGAAGACTGGCGATGGCGGATGGTCACCCCGCTCAAGGGCGATTCCGCCAGCGTTCCCGTCACGCCCGAGGCGCGCAAAGTCATCGACGGGTGGGATCCCGACAAGGACACCGCCGCCGGCCAGCAGTGCAAGGCGTATGGCGCGGCGGGCCTGATGCGGCTACCCGGACGCGTGCACATCAGCTGGCAGGACGACACCACGCTCAAGATCGACACGGACGCCGGCACGCAGACCCGCCTGCTGCACTTTGGCGGCACGCCGCCGGCGACGGCCGCGCCCTCGTGGCAGGGCTACTCCGTGGCGCAGTGGGAGCGGCCGCCGCAAACACCGGGCGCGCCGCCAACGCTGCCGATCTTTGCGACGCGCATCGGCACCCGCGGGCGGTCGCTCGAAGTGACCACGACGAACCTCCGCGCCGGTTACCTGCGGAAGAACGGCATTCCCTACGGCGAGCGCGCGTCGCTGACCGAATACTTCGACTACTTCAAGGAGCCGAACGGCGACGAATGGTTCACGGTCACGACGATCGTGCGCGACCCGCAGTATCTCAACGGCCCGTTCATCACGAGCTCCGACTTCAAGAAGGAGCCAGACGGATCGAAGTGGCGGCCGACGCCGTGTACCGCGCGATAACGCGGGCGACGCGGCCAGTCGCGCCAGGAGAACGAAGGTGAGGCGACAAGTGCGATGGTCTCTGCTGGCGTGTGCGCTGCTCGGCGCCCTGCCGTCGTCTGCGGCCGCGCAGGTGGATTTCAGCGGCCAGTGGGCGCCGGTGTACCACGAGGACAATCCCGAGCGCATCCCGGGACCGGAGCTGGCCGACTACACCGGCCTGCCGCTCAACGAGGCCGCGCGCACGCAGGCCGAGAGCTGGGACGCCGATCGCATCTCGGTGGTCAGCTCCTATCAGTGCCGGCCGCACTCATCCGACTACGGCATGCGCGGGCTGGGCAACCTGCGGGTGTGGGCCGAGCTCGACGTCAACCAGCAGCTCCTGGCGTTCCGCACCTACATGCCGGCCTGGGGCAGCGAGCGGACGATCTGGATGGACGGGCGCCCGCACCCGCCCGAGTACGCCGAGCACACGTTCCAGGGCTTCTCGACCGGCGTGTGGGAAGGCAACATGCTGACCATCACGACCACGCACCTGAAGACGAACTATTACCGCCGCAACGGCGTGCCGTCCAGCGACCGGCGGACCGTGGTCGAACACTGGACCCGTCATGCCGAGTTCCTCACCGTGGTCACCGTCGTGACCGATCCGGTATTCCTCACCGAGCCGCTCGTCCGCAGCCAGAACTGGTTCAACGACGTCGGCCAGGCGTTGCCGGCCTTCACCTGCGAGTACGCCGTCGAAGTGCCGGGCGCGCAGGAGGTGCCCAACCATCTGCCGGGCACCAACCCGTATCTCGCCGAGTTCGCCGACTGGTACGGGCTGGAACTGGCGGCGACGCGCGGCGGCGCCGAGACGATGTATCCCGAGTACCGCGAGAAGATGGGCCCACCGCACGCGAAGCCGCCGGACCGATGCCAGCGCTACTGCACGTGCAGCGGCGGATTCGGGTGCAACGTGACGCCGCCGGCGCCGCCACCGCCCCCGCGGTGAGGCCGGTCCCTGAGGCGGGTCGAAAGACCCGCGGCCACGAAAGGAAGCGGCCACGAGAGTAGAGGGCGGTCTTTAGACCGCCCTGAAGAGGAACCGAATGATGAAGAACGTCACCTTCAAGTGGGCCGCGTTTGTCGTACCGATGCTGATGATGGCCGGACTGGCTGCGCAGCTGCGGGCCGCCGACGAGACGACGGCCCTGCCGGCCACGGCCTGCGCCAGTCTGCAGGGAATGACGATTCCGGCGTCGGCGATCGGCCTCGAGACCTCCGGCGCCGAAGTGCAGACCGCCGCCATGGTCGCGGCGTCGGCCACCGGCAACACGAATGGCGAGTTCTGCAAGGTAACCGGCATCGTGAAGCCGAAGAACCCGTCGTCGCCGAGCCTCGAATTCGAGGTCAACCTCCCGGCCTCGTGGAACCGGCGCGCACTGCAGATGGGCGGCGGCGGCTACAACGGCTCGCTCGTCACCGGGCTCACCAGCTTCACCCTGCAGCCGGCCACCGTGGACAACCCGCTGAAGCAGGGCTACGTGACACTCGGCAGCGACGGCGGGCACAAGTCCACCATCGGGTTCGACGGCCGCTTCGCGATGGACGACGAGGCGCTGGCCAACTTCGGCAAGCAGTCGGTGAAAAAGGCGCACGACGCCGCGATGGCCGTCATCGCCAAGGCGTACGGCCGGGGGCCCGAGCGGTTCTACTTCATTGGCGGCTCGCAAGGCGGCCACGAGGCGCTCGACGCCGCGGCGCGCTACCACCGCGACTACGATGGCGTGGTCGCCCACTACCCCGCCTACAACGTCACGCTGCTCCACCTCGGGTCGCTCAACGCCGGCCGCGCCGTCTACGAAGGCGGCGGCGCCGCGTGGCTCAACCCGGCGAAGACGAAACTCATCACAGACGCGGTCTATGCCACGTGCGACCCGCTCGATGGCGCCAAGGACGGCATCATCAGCAACGTCAAGGCGTGCAACGCCGCGTTCAACGTAAAAACGCTCCGCTGTGCCAACGGCGCCGACGGCGGCGACACCTGCCTGTCGGACGCGCAGCTTGGCGCGGTGGCCAGGATCACGTCGGACTACAAGCCCGGGTTCGCCGTGGCCGGCATGGACACCTTCCCGCGATGGCCGCTGCTCGAGGGCGCACTCTTCCGCGAGCGGTCGAACTGGGGCCAGGTGCCGCAGCCGTCCAATCCGCTTTCGGGCAAGGAGCCGCTGCTCTACACCGCCGGCGACCAGACGGCCAAATTCGTCATCACGCGGAACCCGGCGCTCGACACGATGCAGTTCGATCCGAAGCAGTGGCAGGCGCGCATCGCGGTAGCGGCGGCGATCATGGACGTCACCGACGTGACCCTGGAGCCCTTCAAGGCCAAGGGCGGCAAGATCCTCATGACCCACGGCACCGCCGACGACTTCATCACCCCGCACAACAGCGAGCTCTATTACGCCCGCCAAGTGAAGCAGTTCGGCCAGAGCGGTGTCGACAGCTTCATGCGCTTCTACATGATTCCAGGGTTCGGCCACGGCTTCGGCCCGTTCAACACCAAGTTCGACAGCCTCGCCGCGCTGCGCGACTGGGTCGAGAAGGGCCAGGCGCCGAAGGGGCTGACCGCGATCGATGGGAACCCCGACGCCAACCGGTCGCGGCCGCTGTGTGAATGGCCGAAGTGGCCGAAGTTCACCGGCGCGTCCGGCACCGAGAGCAGCCCCGCCAGCTTCAGCTGCGTCGCGCCGTAAAACACTTCGAGCGTGGGGCCGGCTGAAGCCGGCCCAGGGCCGATGTAGGGGCCGCCTTCAGGCGGCCCGTGGGCCGGCTGAAGCCGGCCACTACAAGGCGGCCCCTACTTCGGCGACAAGCCTTCCGTCAGCTCGATGTAGGTGCCCCAGGGGTCGGTAAGGAACGCGATCCGCACCTTCGTGCCCGGCACCTGACGCACCGGGCCTTCGAGCTTCACGCCCTTGGCTTCGAGGCTGCGAATCAACTCGTCGAGATCCTGCACATCGAAGCCGATGTGATCGATCGCCCGCCCCTTGCTGGGTGCGGGGTTCGGCACGGCGGGCTGAACGGGCGAGAACGACAGGATCACGCCCGGCAGATCCCCGGTCTCGATCATGCGCGGCTTCGATACACAGGCGACGCACGGCCGGCGGCCCGGGTTGGCGCCGAACATCCGCACGTACCAGCGCTTGATCGCCGGGATGTCAGCCGGATAGAAGTGCACGTGGTTCATTGCGATCGGCGTCGCGAGTGCCGGCTCGCCATAGACCTCGACGCGGATGCCATCGGGGGCGAGGACGTAGACCTCGTTCGGGTTCTCGGTCGGTTCGATGCCGATGTTCGCGGCCTTCCACGCCGCGAGCGCCTTCGGCATGTCCTGCACGATGAAGCCGAAGTGGTTGACGATGGCGCCGGCCGGCGGCGGCGCCGCCTGCTCCACCTTGCGCAGCATGATGTAGACGCCGGGGAACTCAATCAGCTCGAGCGGTCCGTGCGTGACGAGCGTCCCGCCCATCACCGCCGTCCAGAAGCGCGTGTGCGCGTCGACGTCGGTGACGGCCAGGTGGATGTGGCCCATGCGGAGCCCGACCTGATTGGGTTCGACCAATTGCGCGGCGGCGGGCGCGGCTACGAGCGCCGCCACGAACGACAGCGCCAGAATCCTCATACGGGCGGGCATCTTATACCCGACCCACCCCGGGTCGCCGGCCGGCTCGTGGGCGAGACGCGCATCAATGGCGCCGGTAGCGGATCACGAAGCCGCCACCGATGAACCACTCCTGCCCGGTGCCGCCCACGCGGCGCCCGGCCTCCACGTCGAACTGTCCGTCGGCGCCGACGCCCACGGTGACGCCCGCGTCGAAGGAACAGTCGCACCGCCCGCTGTCGAACTGGCCGTCGGCTTCCCCGTAGGCGTCGACCGGCCCTCCCAGCCCGTGAACCAGGCCCACGCTGAGCTCGCGTTCCCACACCCGGCCGGAATCGCTGGTGGCATCGGCGGTGTTGAACGTGGCCGCGAGGCCGATCCCGAGTGGCAGCTGGCGCAAAGCGGCGATCTTGAACCCGGGATCGTAGCGCGCCGTACTGAATCCCTCGGATGCCGTCGGCAGGGACATGAAGGGAATCACGGCGAGATCCACCCCCGCACGTGCTGCGTCGAGGAGCTTCAGCTTGGCGCCAAGCTCGAGATCGGCATGGCCGTCCGACCACGTCGAGCCGGCCGTTGTCTCTGCTGAGTGGGCGACGTAGCCGTCGCTCGCCACGCGCACTTCGACGCGCCGTGCGATCCCCATCCGGACCAGCAGTTCCGGGGCGGTGAACTGACGCTGCTGCGGGTTCACCCGCGCGAAGGTCAGACCGGACTCGAACTGGACGGCGCCGCGGCCGACGACCTCGGTCGACTCGCCGAAGCCGGGGCGATCGCTCACGAGCGGCGGCACCACCGGCTGGAGCGTCTGTGCCATTCCGAGGCGAGGGGCCGCGAGCAGCCAGGCCGCGAGCGCAACGACTCGTGTCAACGGGGCGCGTCGGGGGTCGCGGCGACGCAACTGAAACTGGACGCGACGTCGGTGCTGCCCCGTCCGTCCCAGCGCGCCACCTGACCGAACGGGCACAGGGGGCGCGTGCGATCGACCACGCCGTTGGCGACGTGTGACGCCTCGATCCGCAGCGGAGCCGTGCCGGTTGCGATCCAGGATTCGAGGGCGACCATCTTGTCGAAGGTGTCGGCACCAGGGCCGCCGCCGCAGTGGTTCATGCCCGGCACCATGTACAGCTGCACCGAGGTGCCGACGCCGGCGCCGCCATTGGCCGCCACGACTTTCTGGAAGAAGTGGATGGTGTTGTACGGCGTCACCTGCGGATCCGACCAGCCGTGATAGAGCAGGAGCTTGCCGCCGCGGCTGAAGAACGCCCGCAGGTCGGGGTTGCTGGAGCCGACGGCATCGTCGGGATCGGCAGCCAGCGCGCGATCAACGTCGAGCGCCGGATCGAAGCGCGACCCGTCCCACGCCGGGTCCTTGTGGACGATGTACCTGAACGCGTCGGCGGCATAGAGAATCGGCGCCGGGCTGCCGATGATCGCCCAGCCCAGCTCGGAGCCGTGTGCGAGTCCGGGCAGAATGCTGGCCCTCGTCGCCGGATGCGTGGCGCCCGCATACATCGTCTGCGCCGACTGGATCTGGGCCGGGGTGAGGCACGCGGCATCGTCCTGGGCGATGCACTGCAGCACCCTGGGGTCGAAGGTGCAGGCCGCGGGGTTCTCGATGACGCCATCGGCCACGCCATCGCGCGCATCGCAGGCCGCGAGCGCGGCGCGATTCACGATCGGGTACTTGGCGGGCGGAATGACCGATTCCGGCGTGGCGTTCACGGCGCGATTCACCGCCATGCGCCCGGCGTGGAGGTGCATGTAGTTGACCGCGGGCGCGCCGGCCACGATTGCGTCGAAATCCGCCGGGTAGCGCACGGCTTCGGCAATTCCCTGCCGGCCACCCTGGGAGCAGCCGTTCCAGATCGAGAGCGCCGGGGCGCGGCCGTAGAACGCGTCGATGACGCTCTTGGCCCGTGCCGCCATCTCGTGCACGGCGCGATAGGCGAAGTCGATGAGCTTTTCCGGATGTCCGAGCGCGAACGCGGCCGTGTTGCCCACATGCCCGGTGTCGGTGGCGGCAACGGCGTACCCGTCGGTCACCGCCTGGGCCAGCGCCGTGTACGGGACGCTCCCCAGCCAGCCGCCGTTCCCCACCGCTTGAAACTTCCCGTTCCATCCCGACGCCGGCAGCCAGACCTCGATCTTGATGTCGGAGTCGCTCGTCGGGGTCAGCGTCGCCGCGACGCGGCAGAAGGCCGGCGTCACCGTGAACACCCGGGCGAGGCCCGTGACCGGAGGCGGAGTACCGGGCGTCACGAAAGTCCCCGCCGCGATCAACTCGGCCGTGGTGACCGTGGTCTGCGGCAGCGCCAGGCTCGCGAGCGATTCGCACGATGCCGCGTCGAGCCGCGCTGACCCGACCAGGCCCATCGCGACGGCGAGCAGGACGATCACGAATCGCATGGCTCTCGCGCGCATCTTACCCGAAGCGCTGCAACATCCCCGTGACACTGCCGTCACGGAGATGTTGCCGTTGGCCGATAACCTCGACGGCGACTGCACCTCATCCTTTCCTACGGAGCGAAATCGTGAAGCATCGCTGGCTGGCGGTTGCCACCGCCCTCACTGTCCTCGTGTCTCCCGTCCTCATGAACGCGGCCGACCCGCCCGACCCAGGCGTGACGCTCATTGGTGTCGGGTCCGTGCCGGGGTCGGCGCTCGACTTGTCGGGGCTGCAAGACTCTCAAATCTGCGCCATCGACGTCGACAAGAACCCCACCGCCAACTGCATCAACGGGGCGCTGCTCGGCGGGTTCGGCTCCGCCTTCACCTACACCGGCCACGACGACGTCTTCCTCGGCGTACCGGACCGCGGACCGTTCGACGGCCGGACGACCGTGCCGTTCCCGGATCGCTTTCACTTCTTCCACGTGACGCTGGATCCCACGGCCGCGTTCCCCAACATCACGACCTCACTGCTCGACACGCGGTTCTTCACGGGCACGGCCAACACGAGCTTCGTCGGCGACGCCTACGCATTTGCGGCGGACGAACTCGGCACGGCGCGCTTCGATCCGGAAGCCGTGCGCGTGGACCCCGATGGCAACCTCTATGTGTCCGACGAGTACGGGCCTTACATCCGCAAGTTCAACCGGCAGGGTCACCTGCTGGCGCGGATCGGCGTGCCGGCGAAGTTCCGGCTCGATCCGCTCGTCGGCGTGCAGAGCGGCGACATCAACAACCCGGTCGACGCCGCGTCCCTCGAGTTGACGCCAGCCAACAACACCAGCGGACGCCAGGCGAACCGCGGCATGGAGGGGCTGGCGATTACGCCCGACGGCACGACGCTCGTCGGCATCATGCAGAGCGCCCTCATCCAGGACAACGGGCTCAATGCCGTCGTCGACCTGAATACCGTGCCTGGCCGTCGCGGTCTCAACAATCGCATCCTGACCGTCGATCTCCAGACCGGCGAGACGCACGAGTACGTCTACACCATGGATGCGGTCAACCAGGGGCGCGGCGTCAACGAAATCCTGGCGATCAACGACCACGAGTTCCTCGTCCTCGAGCGTGACAATCGCACCAGGCTGGCGAGCCCTCCCACCACACCGAACCTGAAGCGCATCTACAAGATCGACGTGAGCAAGAACGGACTCCAAGACGTGACCGACGTCTCGGACGTACCCAGCCTGCCTGAGAAGGGCACCGACCTCGCGGCGCTGAACATTACCGCCGTGCCCAAAGTGCTCGTCGTCGACTTGCTCAAGGACGTCTACAAGGTGGACGCCACGCTCACGATCAAGGACGTGATTGCCGAGAAGCCCGAGGCGCTGGCGTGGGGGCCGGACCTGCCCGACGGCCGCCACGTGCTCTACCTGCTCAGCGACAACGACCTGAACCCGAACCTGGCTACGCAGATCTATGCGTTTGCGATCGACGGCGCGCAGGCGGGCATCGATTACGTGCCGCAGCAGATTCCGGCGCCGATGTTCCCGCCGGGACAGGTGAAGAAGTAGCGGCCGTGACGCAGCCCGGGGCCCGCCGCCCCGGGCCCGCGTCAGCTTCGCTCCTTCGCCGCGACGTAGCTCTTGCGGGCGCGGGCCTTCAGCCCGCGCTCCGACACGCGTACGTCGATGTCGTGCACTTTGCCGTCACGTCGTGGCGGCGCGAAGCCGAGCAAGTACTGGCTGTGCAGCTCGTCGGCGACGCGCGCGAACGCGGCACCGAGATCCTCGCTGGGCCGGATCTCGGCGTAGCCGCCGCCGGTCTGCTCGGCCACCAGCGCGAGACCGGCGTCCGGCAGGTCGGCCATCAGCGCGGCCTGCAGACCTCCGGGGGCAATGGGCGTCGCCTGCTGGCGGCGGCTGCGCATGCCGATGCCGTAGATCATCACGTCGTCGCCGCGCGCCCGATCGATGACTTCCCCCTGGCTGATATAGCGCTCGCCGAAGCCCAACGGACCGCTGTCCTTGCCATCGCTCAACACCAGGATGACCGAGCGCATCTCGCGCTCGGTGCCGAACGCGGTGAGCGCCTCGTCCACCGCCCGCCACAGCGGCGTCGGCGCGTCGGATGAGATCCGGCGTGGCAGCGCCGCGCGCAGCTCGCGCAGATCGCCGGTGAACGGCGGGCCGAGATCCACGCCGGCGCCAAAGGTGCCGACGCGCACCCGATCGTCGTCACGGAGGCGCGTGAAGAGCTCGTCGGCGCCGGCGCGCAGCAGCCCCAGGTTGCCCTCCATGCTCCCCGAGACGTCGAGCAGCACGATGAGGCGGATGGGCTGCGGGGTGTTGTCGAACAGGGTGAGCGGTTGCGGCTTGCCTTCGTCGCGCACTTCGAACTGGTCGCGACCGAGGGTGGTCACGAGCCGGCCGTCGCGATCCGTGACCGTACTGAAGACGCGGACGACGTCGCCGCCGCCGCGGAACACCGGTTGCTGGCCGGCGGCGCCAAGCCCCGCGACGAGCGAGGCGATCGCCGCGGCCACGAAAACACGACCCATGGGACGACTCCGTTCAGGGCTGGCGCTGCCTCTGTCATACCACGAAGCCGGCCGCGCGCCGACACGAATCCCCTCGTCTGGGCCATAATCGCCGCGCCGTTTCCTGTGAAGAATCGAGGATGACCTGTATGCGAACTCGAGCCGCTCTCGTGGCCGCCGCCCTGGCCGTCGTGGCATCGGGCGCCGCCAGCGCCAAGACCGACTGCAACCGCGCCTGCCTGACCGGCTTCATCGATACCTACCTCAAGGCCCTCGCCGCGAACACCCCTGGAGTCGTGCCGCTGGCCCCGAGCGCCAAGGTGACGTTCAACGGGCGTGCCGTGAAGCTCGACCAGGCGTTCTGGGACGGGGCCGAACGCACCGTGTATCGCTTCGACATCGTCAACGAGCGGCTGGGCGACACGGCCACCGAGGCCGTGGTGCTCAACGCCGACGGCAGCAAGACGATGTACATGGTTCGCCTCAAGGTGCTTGACGGCACGATCACCGAGGTCGAGACGATCAGGGCCAACAAGGGCGAGGCCGACCGGCTGTGGGATCCGGACACGCTCACCACGGTGTCGCCGGCGCTGCAGCTCACGATGCGCGAGGCCGACCAGGATTCGTACTACGGGCTCATCGCGGCGGCGGAGAGCTACTGGCGTGCGTTCCAGACCAACGGCACGCCCGACTACCATCGCGCCAACCTGTTACCCGACGTCAAGCGTTTCGAGAACGGAGTGCAGACCACCGGGATGGTGCGCGACGGCGCCTTCGTCTCAGCGGCGGCGGGCTTCGATTCGGGCCGCTTCATCGGGCGCAACTTGTGGGATCGCCGCTACCCGGTCGTCGATCCGGAGCGCGGCATCGTGCTGTCGATCGTCCGCTTCGGCCTGAAGGACGGGTCGAAGAGCCAGAGCACGGCCACGGCGAACGACCGGCTGGTAGCCGAGTTCTTCGCGGTGAAGAACGGCATGATCCAGGAGATCCACGCCGTGCTGTTCAACCTGCCCGACGCACAGCCGACCGGGTGGGCGCCGCAGTACGGTCCAGGACGCGGCGGCTCGTAGTGTGACCACCGGGGGCAGCGTCGCGCTGCCCCTTCCCCTCCCCCGCTACTCGACCTCGACCGACGCGCCCTCCAGGATCAGCTTTTCGCCCGGCACTTCGTTGCCGTCGCCGTCCACCGCGACCAGCTTCAGGTTCACTTTGCCGCCTGGGGCCTCGGCGACACGGCTCGCAAGCGCACGCGCGGGAACAACTCGAGCACGGCGCCGTTCACTGCCTCGTCAATCTCGCACGGGAACAAGCCTTCCACCGACGACACGAACCGATGGCTCCGCTCCGCCTCGGGACCTGGATCCACGTTCGAATTGCGTAACTCAATGTTCTCCGCGATCCGGGCTGACACGAGGCTCTCTACCGCGGAGTGCGTCGACGCCGACCGCGTCAGCTCGATGAAGTCCTGTGTCCCGGTTACCAGCCTGACGAACGCATGGCGCAGTGCGTCGACGGAGCAGTCACGCTCCGTCAGTCCCCGTCTTTCCCAGAAGTACGAATGGACATGGCGGTTCTGGTCATAGAACGCGGACAGGAAGGCGAGAAACCTATGAAAAGCCGTCCGGTAGCTGTGTTCATAGAACCGCCGGGCGTCGAGTTCGTCAAAGCCGTCCAGCAGTACGGACTGAATGCAGGCTCCGGCCATCAAACCGCTCATGGTCGCGAGATGGACGCCGCTCGAAAGCACCGGATCGATAAAGCAGGCGGCGTCGCCGGCCATGAAGTACCCCGGTCCGGCAAACGAATCGGCGTGGTAGGAGTAGTCCCGTTCCACGCGGACGTCGCTCGCGATGGTGGCGTGCTCCAGTTGATTCGACACGACCCGCGACGAAGCAATGACAGCTTCGTACGCCGCCTCCGGCTCCACAGCGCGGCCCATCAGTGTTGTCCGCCTCGACATAACCGCGCCGACGCTGGTGGTGAGGTCATGCAGGGGGATGTACCAAATCCAGCCGAGGGGCGTTGCTTCCGTGATGATACCGCCTTGCACACGCGGAGTCGGCTTTCCGCCTCGCCAATAGCGCCACACCGCGATGTTGTCGAATGCCGGGTGGAAAATCCTCGAGTTCAGGTGGTGGTTCGCCATCAACCCGTATCGGCCACTGGCATCGATCAGGAAGTCGAAGGTAATGTGTCCCTCGCGGTCCCCGGTTCGATAGGTCGCACCGTGGGCGCGGCCGTCAGCGGAGAACTCCACGTCGCGCACGACGGTCTCCTCGAGCACTCGAACACCGGAGGCCGCGGCGTGGCGCAGCAGCAGGTCGTCGAACTCGGAGCGGATTACTTGAAACGCATAGTTCTGTCGCCCTTCGAGCTCGCCGAACGCCAGCTTCCAGGGATTGGAGTCGGGCCCCCAGCGAAACAAACCACCGTATTTCTTGACAAAGCCGTGATTCTCTATGGTTTCGCGAAGGCCAATAGCTTCGAGAATCGTCAAGACCGACGGCAGGAGGGATTCGCCGATGTGGTACCGCGGAAAGCGAACGCGCTCCATCAAGGTGCATTGCACGCCAGCACGCGCGAGAGTCGCGCCCGCGACGGCTCCGGCCGGGCCTCCTCCAGCGATCAGGACCTGAGTGGTGGACACGTGATTCGAGGCCTCCTCGAGGCGGCGTCTACCGCCGCGCGATTATAGATGTGAATCCGCTAATATCGGCGCCGGCAACCCGGTTGCCACTCACATCCGCTGAAACGCATGCTGGCATCCCGCTTGTCTCTGATTGAACTCCTCGCTGCTTTGTTAGATCGAGAGATCGTCGTCGTGTGTGGCCTTCCCGCCGTGGGCAAGTCCGATCTTCTGGCGAGGCTTGCCGCACGATGCGACGCTCTTGGCCATCCGGTGTCGCTGCTCCTTTGGGACTCGATCCGGATTCGCGTCGAGAGCGTATGCGGGACCAGTGGCCGCGATCAGGCAACCGAGGAGGTGCGGCGACTGGCTGGCGCATGGAGCCGCGGCGCGATCGGCCGCTGGGCCCGAGAGCGTGCGCCTGGCAGCCGGATGATGGTCGAGGCGCCGCTCATTGGCGGCCGGTTATCCGAATTGGCACAGCCGCAAGATGACGACGCCGAGGCACTGCTCGCCAGAGCGCTCTTCGTCGTCCCGGTACCCTCCGTCGACCTGCGACGGCAGATGATTCATGAGCGGCACGAGACCCATGAACGTGGGAACGGGCCGACGCCCGTGGACGCCCCCGCGCGGGTCATCGCTTCGCTGTGGACCGAGATGCGCGCGGCGGCTCGAGCTCTCGCCATCGACGACTCGCCAGACTACTCGCCCGCCTTGTACGCGGGGGTGTATCAGTACGCCCTTCGGCATCGTGACATACGAATTCTCGACGTCGTGCGGCTCGATGACCCTCGTCCTGCGTCTGCCGATCCGAGCGAACACATTCCCTCTCACCCCGAAGTCCGTGCGTTGATGAGCGTCGTGACAGGGGCGCACACGCTACGTGCCGTCTGGTACGCGCCGTGACGTCGGCTCCCAATCGCGCTGAATGCGCTCGCCTGCGCCGATCGAGTCAGACGCGTCGCCGACGAGTGGTTCGAGAGCAAACGCCTGTCCGCGGGTCGCGTTCAAGGCGGCGATGGTGTCGACGGCCGCTTGCTCGTTCTTCTTGGCTTCTGAGTGAATTGACGGCGTCGCTGTTCCGACTGAGCGTTCGCACACTTTCAAATGCCCGGTCAGGAGCAGTGCGCGCGCGACTTGCACGTCGGCGAAGCCCGAGCGGACGTCGGCGGGCCACGCCCCTTCATCCAGCCGACGGCTGAACTGGCAGTCGCGAAACAATCTCTGCAGATGCACATGATCGGCCTGATGCAGTGCCGTCATGTCGGGATGAAACGCGCGGACGTGAACGCGAATGACGTCGACGTATTCCTCCGGCGCCATGTCGCCCACCAGGCTCATCGCGGCGGTCGACGACAACAGCAACTCGCGAAGGTTGGCTAACTCGGCGGCGGCCGCTACCCACGCGTGGCCGTCCAGCGCTTCGCGTAACCTCACGGTTGCCAGAATCAGCAACTGATCGAGGACAAAGAAGTATTGATGCCCCAGCAGCCACTGCTGGACCAGGCGCTGTCGACGGGACAGATCGCCAAAGCTGGTCAGGTCGCCCACTTCATTGCTGCGCACGTGAGACTCGTCCTCACGGCGTGAATGACCGAACGGCAGTCCAAGAAAACGAGGCGCGTTCGTCAACGGCCGAAGCACCTGATGGCGATCGAGCAAGGACAAAGACGACGATACGAGTATCGGGGCGATCGACCACGCCGCTTGCGCCAATGCCCGCAGCAGGCAGGACAGGGCCGGTTCGTCGTGACAGCGTTCGACACCGAAGTAGATGTCATTTCGATCGGCCGGCACCTGGGCCAGGTCCGCCCTCGGCTCGACACGCCAACGCGGCGCGACTCCAAGCGATGGCGCCAGCCGCTCCATCGTCCAACCGAGGCCGCTCGCGGTTGGATCGGCTGTGAGGGCGCGACTGGCCGCTGTCGCGAGCATGTCCGGCCCCTCAGGGTTCAACGGCGGATCGTGCAGCGCTTCGGCGGCAAGCCGTTGCGGCGGCGCCAGTGTCAAAATCGGTATGGACGCAACGCCCGGCACTGGAATCATGTTCACGTACGCTTGTAAGCGCGCTCTACTCTACCAGCATCCCCGAGTTGATCTTCCGGTCAAAGACGCCACCCATTGCGAAATCGCGCTATAGTCGCCCCACGTGGCCATGGCTGCCCGTCATGTTGTCCTTGTCGACAGCAACCGAGCCGGATTGCGTTGTCTCGAGCGTGCCCACTCGCTCGGCCACCGCGTGACGTTCCTCTACGGATCTGACATCCAGCATTACAAGGACGACCCCGAGAGCGGCCGTTTCATGGCCCTGGCGGACCGCGTCGTTCGCATCCCCTCGACGTTTACCGATGAACCCGTATACGGTGCGCTGGCACAGATCCTCCGCCAGGAGCCCATCGATGCGCTCCTGTGCCTCCTCGACGAATCCGTGCCGGCCGTGGCCGCGGCGGCGACGCGGCTCGGGCTTCGATTTACCGCTCGCGCAGCTGTAGACACCGCTCACGACAAGCTGCGCTGCCGGAAGCGGCTGGCAACGTGCGGCGTTCCGACCCCTGCGTTCGCGGCCGTCGCGTCGGAGGCGGCGTGCCGTGAGGCAGTGAAGCGGGTCGGTCTACCAGCGGTCATCAAGCCGCGGACGTGCGGATCGAGCCACCTTGTCGAGATAGTGCAGAAAGACGACGAGATCGCCGCGTATTGGCGGACGCTGCCCGTGCGGTCCGCCGCGCTTCACCCGTCGCTCAAGCCGCTCGTCGGCAGAGGGTTTCTGATTGAAGCGCATCTTGCCGGCCCGCTCATGTCGGCGGAAGTCGCTGTCGTCCACGGAAAAACCACCACATTCATGATCACCGGGCGGCGTCGCGGAGCCGAGTCGCCGGCGACGGAGCACGGCGGATTCATGCCGGCGCCGCTCGACCCCGACATGAAAAGCGCGGTCGAACGTTACGTCGAGCGGGTGGTCGAGGCTCTCGGCTTCGATGTCGGCATGGCGCACGTCGAGCTGATTCTCACGGCGGCTGGACCGCACCTGATCGAGTTCAACCCGCGATTGATGGGCGGCGACTTGACGCGAGTTTATGAAGCGGTGGCCGGTCGGAGCATCTTCGACGATCTGCTTGCGATTCACCTTGATGCCCCTGGCCCGATTCCGACGCCTGTCTGCTCGGGCGCGGCAGCGTGCCGAAAACTCGTCTCCGCGGCGCCATCGACACCTCGCTCGGACCCATGGCCGCGGCTCGGGAGCCGCTATGGACACGCCCTGCGAGTGCTCGCAAACCCACTCCGTCCGGGAGCGGCCATCGCTCCAGAGAATGTGGTCGGCCGGTTCATGGTGACTGCCAACGATGCGGTCGCCGCGGAAAGGCTGGCCGACGAAATCGCGTTCCAGTTTGCCAGCGAGACCGGCATCGCGCTGCATGCTCCGGAATCGCTCGCCGCAGCCCTTCCGCCGATCACGGCGCTGTTGACGCCTTGATTCACATGGTCGCCCCGATGACACGCCATGCCAGTTGACAGGCTGCTGGCATTCGTGAGCTCCAAGATGCAGGAGCTCAAGGCCGAGCGCGAAGCCGTGCGGGTGGCTCTTGCCGCAATCCATGTCGACGCCTGGGTGTTCGAATACGACGCCGGAGCGCGTCCGGAATCGATTCAGCAGACCTACCTTGCCGAAGTCGATCGGGCGGATCTCTATCTCGGCTTGTTCTGGAAAGAGCACGGTGACCGCACGATCGAAGAATTCGAGTACGCCCGTTCGCTGGGCAAGGATTGTCTGTTGTTCGAGAAGTGTGCCGAGCGCGGCGCTCGCACGTCGACGCTGCAGGCTTTTCTCGACCGTATTGGAGATGTCGAGACTGGGCTTACGATCCGTCGCTTCACGACGGTTGACGAGCTCCGTAAGGCCGTCAGTCAGGATGTCGCCGCCTGGCAGACGAGACTGATCCGAAAGCGCGCTGCCACCGAGAGCATCCTCCCCGACGCAGCCGAAGACGTCGAGGCCGCCTTTCTTCCCGGTGTTCCCCCGGCCGCGGACCGCGAAGATCTCCTCTCCGCGATCGACTCCGCCTGGCACGACGCTCGATGCCGAATCTTTCTCGTGACCGGACTTGGAGGAACGGGCAAGAGCGCCTTCGTCAAGGCCTGGATCCGACACGCGCTGGCGACCGCACTGCTCGCAGAAGAGGCGATCGTCGCGTGGACGTTCCAGCCGAGTGGCTCCGGACTCAGCGTGTCGGAGAACGCGTTCTTCGACCTGCTGCGGCGCCGTCTAAATTTGCCACGACACGAGAATCCGGGCTCGGCCTCATCGATTACCGACATCACTCGCGCGTTGGGTCATCGGCGCCTGCTGATCGTGCTGGACGGCTTCGAAGCGCTGCTCGGCGGCGGAAGTCGCGGCGAGCAAAAGGCGATCCTGTATCCCTTCAAACTGCTCCTCGCGCACCTCGGCGATCGCGGACTCTGCGTCATCACGTCACGGATCGAACCATCGGAGCTCACCGCAGAGGGAGCTCCGAGCGTCCGAATACTTCCGCTCGAGGGGCTGTCCACCGCGGCCGGTATCGCCATCCTTCGGAATTCTGGGATCACGGGATCCGACGACGACTTGCGGACCGTCGTCGAGTCGTATCGCGGTCACCCCCTGGCGCTGACGCTTCTCGGTCCGTACCTGTCGCGACTAGCCGGCGCGAACATCGCGGGCGTCCAACGGTTGCCGCCGCTGTCGGACTCGCTGAGCGTCGGCGATCGGATCCGCGACATCGTGGACGCCTACTACGACCAGCTGGGACGCAACGCACCGGCGTTGATGCCGGTGCTCCAGGCAATCGCCGCCTTCGATGCCGGGGGGCAGGAACATCCACTTCGCCTGTTCGTCAGTCGCCGGCCGGATTCGCCCGAGGGACGCGTGCTATCGGAACTCGACCTGGCGCGTTGGCGTGAAGCGATTGCTCAACTGCAGGCCATGCGCCTGGTCAATCTGACGGAGGGCGTTCGCGGCGACCGGTTCCTGACGTGCCATCTGCTGATTCGCCAGGCCGTTCGCTCGGCAACCCAGCAGAGAAGTCCAGCGTTCTGGAGGGAGATCAATTTATTCCTGGCCGATTGGTTTCAGCGCCTGGCCGACGACAGCGACGGTTACGAGCGCATTGATCAGCTGTGTTACGCCGTGACACATCTGTGCCGGGCGGGGGCGCCGAGATCGGCGTTCAACGGTATCTACCGCGCGAAGATCATGCCGGACGGCAACCAGGCCGCATTGCGCGGGCTGGGCCGGTTCTCGGCGATTGCCGTGGCGACCGCTGCCTTGACCGAGGTGCCCGCCGCTTCCGCGGAAGAGGCCTTGACGCCGGCTGAACGCATGACCGCTCTTGGGCATCGGGGAACCTGTGTGATGGCGCTCTACGGCCACACGGTTGAAGAACTGGAAGAAATCCTATTGAGCGTGGACGATCTGGCGCGTGCGACTGGAGCGAAGCTCGAACAGGCCTACGCCAACTGGATGTTGCACTCGCACTATCTCGTGACAGCCCGACTGACCAAGACGGAGGAGGTCGCCGCCAGCCTGGCCCGCCAGGCGCAGCGAAGCCACGACAAGGTCATCGATCTCCTTGCGCGCGAAAGGCTGGGATCCACTCGCTTTTATCAAGGACGGTTCCTGGACTGTCAGAACCTGCTGGTGGAAGTCATCGACCGGCTGGAAGCGGACTCCTACGATTTGGCAATGCCCGATTCGACCATCCTCGACCCTCGCACCATCGCCAACGTGATTGTCGCCGCGGCCTTCACGATTTCCGGCGACGAGGCGCGTGCCCTGCGGTATCGCACGACGGCGATCAATCGTGTGGAGGAGGCCGGCGATCCGTTGACCGCGGCGCTCGTGTTCCTGCTCATTAGCCGCATCAGCCATCTGCAGGGTTCCCTGGACGAGGCTGAGCGGCTGGTTGGCCGCGTGCTGGCGCTGGCGGAATCCTACGAGCTCGTTCTATGGCAGGTTCTCGGCGTGATCCAGGCTCAAGGCTACGCGGCACTCTTGCGCGGGCCGTCGCCAGCCCAGCTGACGCGCATGACAGAAGCGCTGTCGAAATACCGCGCCATCGGCGGCAAGATTGCAGTGCCGTATTGTCTTGGCCTCATCGCCGAAGCGCACGGCCGTATGGACGACGTGGTTGGCGCGACGTCGGCGATCGACGAGGCCATTGCGCTGGCGTTGGCGACCGGCGAACGATGGTATCTGGCGGAGCTGTACCGCATCCGGGCAACGTACTGCTCCAGACCAGCCGATTTGGAGATTGCCTCGAGCGTAGCCGCCGACCAGCAGGCCGCGTTGTTCGGCGCCCGGTTGTCTCGATAACCCGGGGAGGTACGGCCGGTTAATCGCCGACACGCATCAACGTGCGCAGCGACACGACAGCTAGGCGCCGGCGGCCAGGAGCTCCAGCAGCGCCGCAGACACCGCGTCCGGCCGCTCACGCGGCATGAAATGACCAACCCCCGGCACGACCCGACGGGCCACCAGCTTCTCGAACACGGCACGCTCGGCCGGGGGTGACTCGAGTGGAGGGCGGGCGATGCCGTCGTCGGCGCCATACAAAGTGATCGAGGGGGCCTGGATCCGCGGGCGCGTGGCCAGCTTGGCCTCGATTTCGGTGAAGCGCGGCTCACCGGGCGCGTTGCCGATGCGGTGCCGATAGGAGTGCACGACCACGTCCACGAAATCCGGATTGTCGAACGACGCGGCCGTGCGGGTGTAGGTGTCGTCGCTGAAACGCCAGCTCGGCGACCAGGCCTGCCAGAGATAGCGGCAGATCGCGCGGCGGTTGGCCTGCAACCCGGCCCGTCCCCGTTCGGTGTTGAAGTAGTACTGGTACCAGAGCCGGTGCTCGGTCTCGGGCGCCGCGGGCGGCTGCGGACTGACCGTGTTCTGGACGGTGTAGCCGCCGATGAGTACCGTCGCGCGCACGCGATCCGGGTGCAGCGCGGCGGCAATGGCGGCGGCACGGCCGCCCCAGTCGTAGCCGGCCACGGCAAACCGCGCCAACCCCAACGCGTCGGCAAAGTCGATCACGTCCTGACCAATCGCGGCCTGCTCCGCCATGCGCGGCGCCGCCGCCTCGCGGAACCGGGTCGGACCATAGCCGCGCAGGTAGGGCACCACCGTCCGATACCCTGCCTTGACGAGTGGGGGCACCACCTCGTCGAAGGCGTGCACGTCGTCGGGAAACCCGTGCAGCAACACCACGGGGACGCCACGCGGGTCGCCCGTGTCCTCGTAGGCGATCGACAGCACCGGCGTCTGTACGGTGGCCGCAGCGGTGGGCTGCAGCCCCTGCGCCAGCACGCGTGAGGTCATCCCGGTGCCTGTCATCATCCCCGCACCGGCCAGTCCGGTCATCTTCAGGAACGTGCGCCTCGGCTCGACAGTCATGGCGGATGCTACCACCGCGGGGCTGAGGATAGAGTGTCGGAGTGCCCGCCCGTCCGACTCCGTCCGCCAAGACTCGTCCGCTGAAGACGCTGGAACGGGTGCTGTCGAAGGCAGGCGTCGGATCGCGCACGGAAGCGCGCAGCTGGATCCACGCCGGCCGCGTGACCGTGAACGGCACGGCCACGCGCAATCCCGATCAGTGGGTGGACATGCAGCGCGACCGCGTGCGCTTCGACGGCAAGCCGCTCGAAGTGCGCGACCGGATTTACGTGCTGCTCTACAAGCCGACCGGGTACCTCACCACCTACAAGGACCCCGAAGGCCGCCCCACGGTCTACGACCTGGTGACGGACGTAGGCACCTTCCTGTCGCCGGTCGGCCGCCTCGACCTCGACACCTCGGGCCTGCTGCTGATGACCAACGACACGCGGCTGGCGGAGCGGGTGACCAACCCCGAGTCGCACGTGCCGAAGACCTATCTCGTGCAGGCCACACCGGCGCTGAGCGAGGCGCAACTCCAGCAGCTGCGCGACGGCATCGAGCTGTCGGACGGTCCGACCCGGCCGGCGCAGGTGACCCGCGTGCGCGATTCCGAGAAGGACACGCACTTCGAAATCGTGCTCACTGAAGGGCGCAACCGCCAGGTGCGCCGCATGGTGGAGGCCCTGGACGCGCGCGTGCTGAAGCTCGTCCGCGTCAAGCTCGGAACGATCGCCATCGGCTCGCTGCCGATTGGCCGATGGCGGCTACTGACGGGGGCCGAGGTGGCGTCGCTCAAATGACGGGTGCGCGCGATACTTGAGCCATTGTGCTGGTCGAGACCCCGGTCGGGCTGTACTGCGCGGCAGGCGACTTTCACATCGATCCCTGGGGCCCCACGCCCCGCGCGCTCATCACCCACGCGCACGGCGACCACGCACGAAGCGGGAGCTCGGCGTATCTGTGCGCCACGCCGGGTGCGGCGCTGCTGACGCGGCGGCTCGGCGCGAATGCCACCATCGAATCGCTGCCCTACGGGGAGCCCGTCCGGCTTGGCCGCACCACCGTCAGCTTTCATCCCGCCGGACATGTGCTGGGGTCGGCGCAGATCCGGATTGAGGGTCCCGATGGCGTGTGGGTGGTCTCGGGCGACTACAAGCGCGCGCCGGATCCCACCTGCGCGCCGTTCGAGCCGCTGCGGTGCGACGTCTTCGTGACCGAGAGCACGTTCGCGCTCCCGATCTACCGTTGGGATTCAGCGTCGGATGTGCTCGCCGACCTGCACGCCTGGTGGGAAAGTAACCGTGCGCTGGGCCTCGCGTCGATCGTCTTCTGCTACACCCTCGGCAAGGCGCAGCGGCTGCTCGCGGAACTGACGGCGTACACCGACCGTCCGGTGCTGGTGCACGGCATGATGCTGCCGCTCATCGACATCTACCGCGCCGCAGGCGTGCGGCTACTGCCGGCCTCGCCGCTCATCGAGCGTCCGCGCGGCACGTCGCTCGCCGGCGAACTCGTGCTGGCGCCGCCATCGGCGCGCGGCACGCCGTGGATGCGCCGCCTCGGCGACCTTTCGGACGCGCTGGCCTCGGGCCTGATGCGCGTACGCGGAGTCAGGCGCCAACGCGCCTACGACCGCGGCTTCGTCCTCTCCGACCACGCCGACTGGCCGGCGCTGCTCGACACGATCGCCGCCACTGGCGCCGCACGGGTGCTGGCGACTCACGGTCACGCCGAGGTGCTGGCGCGGCACCTCCGCGAGTTGGGCCTCGACGCGGGTGTCCTGCGCACGGCCTGGGAAGGCGAAGGCGGCGCCGACGATCACGAATGACCCGCTTCGCCCGCCTCTACGCGGCGCTCGATGCCACTAACTCCACCACGGCCAAGGTCGAGGCGATGGTGCGCTACTTCACCGACGCACCCGCCGCCGACGCCGCGTGGGCGGTGTACTTTCTCACCGGGCGGCGGCTCAAGCGGCTGCTCTCCGGACGGGCGATTGGCGATTGGGCCATGGCGATGACCGGTCTTCCCGACTGGCTGCTCGGCGAGTGCTACGCCGTGGTCGGCGACGGCGCCGAGACCGCGGCCTTGATCCTCGACGCGGTGCCTTCGGCGCCGGTCGAACCGCGCAGCCTGCAGGTCTGGGTCGAGGAGCGCATCCTGGCGCTGCGCGCCGCGCCGCCGGAGCACCAGCAGACGCTGGTCACGGGGTGGATCGGCGAGCTCGCGCGCTGGGAACGATTCACGCTGTTCAAGCTGCTGACCGGCGAATTCCGGACCGGTGTCTCGCAGACGCTGGTCGTCCGGGCCGTGGCGCAGGCCGCCGGGCTGCCGGTCACGGTGATTGCCGCCCGGCTCACCGGCGAGTGGACTCCGGACGCCGCGTGGTACGCGTCGCTGGTCGCCACGGACGTGACCGACACCGATCGCTCGCGGCCGTACCCCTTCTACCTGGCGTCGCCACTCGACCCGGCGGTGACCGGCGCCGTCGCGCTCGCCGAGCGGCTCGGACCGTGCGACGGCTGGCAGACGGAGTGGAAGTGGGACGGCATCCGTGCTCAGCTCGTCAGACGCGACGGCCGCGCCTTTCTCTGGTCGCGAGGTGAGGAGGCCATCGCCGAGCGCTTTCCCGAAATCACGCACGCCGCCGCCGGCCTGCCCGACGGCGTGGTGCTGGACGGCGAGATCCTGGCGTTCCGCAACGGCCACCCACAGCCGTTTGCGGCCCTGCAGCGTCGCATCGGCAGGCTGCGGCAGGTGGCGCGCAGCCGCCGCGACATTCCCGTCGTGTTCATGGCCTACGACATCCTCGAGCACGGCGGCCGCGATGTACGCGAGCAGCCGCTGACGGAACGGCGTGCGCTACTCGATCGCGTCGTGGCGCAGGCACAGCTCGCCCGCCCCGTTGCCCCGGTCGCGGCACGCGACGCGCTGCTCCCCTTCGAAGACGACGATGCGGGCGGGGACCGCGAGTCCGACGCCACACTCCAGATCTCGCCACGGCTCGACGCAACCTCGTGGGAGGCGATCGCCGAGCAGCGCGCCACGTCGCGCAGCCGTGGCGTCGAGGGCGTGATGATCAAGCGGCTGACGTCGGCCTATGGGGTGGGGCGCAAGCGCGGCGAGTGGTGGAAGTGGAAGATCGCGCCGTACACCATCGACGCCGTGCTCATCTATGCGCAGCCGGGCTCGGGCAAGCGCGCCAGCCTGCTCACCGACTACACGTTTGGCGTCTGGGACGGCGGCGAGCTGGTGCCGGTGGCCAAGGCGTACTCGGGGCTCTCGAACGACGAGATCGCCGAGATGGACCGGTGGATTCGCCGCCACACCGTGGAGCGGTTTGGACCCGTGCGGCACGTCGAGCCGCTGCACGTGTTCGAGCTCGGCTTCGAAGCGATTGCGCCCTCGTCGCGCCATCGCTCGGGCGTGGCGGTGCGCTTCCCGCGCATGCTGCGATGGCGCCGCGACAAGACCGCCGCCGAAGCCGACACGCTGGCGGCGTTGCGAATGCTCATGAAGAGGCGGGTCTAAAGACCCGCGACCACGGACGGGGGGCCACGGCCAGATCAAACGGGAGGTGTGGGTGTGCCCGCCGCCGCGTTCGAGACGTGCCGATCGACTCCTCGCAAGACTGCGAGAAGGCGGAGGGGACCAGCGGGGTTTGAGGACGACGCGAGTCGTCCGATTCCCGCGGCCAGCGGATCGCAGGCCCTCGCAGTGGTCTTCGGCGCGTCGAGCCGCGGCGCCGGGCATACCCACGCCTCCCGATTCGCGCCGTGGCGCGTAGCCTATGAGGCGGGTCTAAAGACCCGCGGCCACGCACCAGGTGTCACCCGCGGCCAGGCACCAGGTGTGACCCGCGGCCACGTGCCAGGTATCACCCGCCGCAGTTGAGCGCGCACGGAGGCGGCGTCACGAACTTCGCCTTGATCGTGTCGCGATACTCCGGATACATCGTCTCGGCTCCGCCCATCAGTGCCTCGACCGGGATGCCGTAGCGTTTCGTCATCTCGCCCACGTAGGGGTTCTGGCCCGGCAGGTAGTGCGGCACGCGCCCCGACTCCACGCCCTCGTCGCCGACGATGCAGGGCGGCCCGCCGATCGACACCGGGTTGGTGCTCAGGTTGTAGGCGCGCGACAGGATGTAGGGTTCGGTCAGGTACACCGGGTCGTCCATGAACATCGTCGCCGTCAGCAGGTTGCCGTGGCGGCGGAAGTGCGTCGTGATCGTGGCCTGATCGCTGCTCGCGGCGCCGTTGCGCCGCATGTAGCCCACCTTCAAGTGCGTGGTCGTGGCCACCAGTTCGTTGCCGTTCCACACCCCGGTCGTGAAGCCGGTCTGATCGTGCGGCGCGTTCTTGCCCGGGCGTGGCCGCCCGTCCATCCAGATCGTCATCGGCGCGCGCGTTTCCCAGGCACCGACCACCCACGCCTGCACCCGGCCGGTGACCGGATCGGGCACCGCCCACATGCGCAGGCTGAAGGGCCCGGCGGCGATGTGCCACTGGGTCTGGAACCAGCAGATGCGCTCGGGCTCTGAAATGACCGACTGGTTGAAGCCGAGCGCCTTGGCGCGCCCCGACTCGTTGAACGGCAGCCCGGCCCAGTCGGCCGGATTCGGCCCCGCACCGCGCTCGAGCGCGTCTTCGTGATTGATCGACACCCACGAGCCCGACAGGTCGATCTCGGCGCGCGCGGGTGCGCTGGCGAGCACGAGCAGCGCGAGGGCGAAGACAACGTGGTGACGGCGCATGTCAAGACTCCGTTCGAGCGATCACTTCGGGCGGGTCTCAAGACCCGCCCCTACGTACGGGACTACGCGAGAACTACCAGGTGGTCGAGCACGGCGACGGCTTCCACTTGGCCTCGGTCGGCTCCTTCTTGAACTGCGAACTGATGACGAACGGCACGCGCAGATAGTCCGGATCGGTCGTGGAGACGGTGACGACCAGCAGCGGCGACCCGTCCGGTTGCGTCACCACCTCGTAGTACTCCATCAGGCTGACGTTGTCGCCGTAGGGCACGCCGTTCTTGCGCAGGAACCCGCCCTTCAGGTTCGTCGTCGTCACCTTCAGCGAGCCGTCGGTGACACCGCGGCCGCCGCCTTCCCACTCACCAACCGAATCGCCCTGCAGGGTTCGCGGCCCGCCCGGGCTCTTCCACGCGCCAAAGTGGAACAGACGCGTCTGCCGACCCGCGTCGGTCTCGAGCTTGATCGTCTGATCGTCCTGCCACGTGATGTGGAGGCGTCCCGGTACGCGCAACAGCGCTGGCGCGCCGTAGGCCTTGCACGGCTCGCTCAAGTCCGCTTCCGTGGCCGGATCCCAGCTGTCGGCAATCTTGCGCGCGGCAGGCGTGAGCGGCACGCCCTGATAGTCGCCTTTGGCCGGCATCACCATCCGGTAGCGCCAGTCTTCGGTGATCACGGAGACCCAGTAGCCGGTGAGATCGACCGGCGCCGCGCCCCGTGGCGTGGGCGGCGCCTGCGGCGGGCCCGCGCCGGCGCCGCGACCGCGTTGCGCCTCGAGCGCCGGCGGCGCGACGGATATGGCGGCGAGGACGAGCACCGCGACGGTCGGTATGGACATTCGAAATCGCATCTCGTCGTGGCCCCCGCCCCTACTTGCTGAGGCTCTTGTAAATGGCCTCGATGAACATGTCCGTCGTCCACGGGCCGGTCTTGGCGCCGTACCGCGTTTCGTAGGGCAGCGCCGGGCGGGCCGCCTTGATCTGCTCGATCGTCTTCTTCTGCTTGATCAGGTCGGCCACGTTGTCGCGGACCACCACGACCATGTCGCGGTACTCGACGATCTCCATCTGCTCGCAGAGCCGGCCGTGGCCGGGAATCACGTAGGTGCCGACGTCCTTGTAGATGAACGGCGTCGGCGCAATCGTGAGGTCGATGAGCCGATTGAGTGCCTCGATCTCGCCCTGAATGCTGCCGCCGTTGGCGACGTCGATGATCGGGAAGCGAGTCGTGTCCACGATGTCGCCGGTCACGACCACGTCGGACGAGCGGAACAGGACGAAGGCGTCGGCGTCGCTGTGGGCGTTCGGCTGGTAGAACACCTCGATGCCCTCGTCGTTCATGCGCAGCGCCTTGCGCGTGGTGAAGAACGCCTCGGTGGGCGCCGCGGCCGCGGGGAACGCCGCCTTGGTCATCCGGTTGAGCACGCTCTCGTGCGCCAGGATCGCGGCGGCACCCCCGTTGGTCATGGCGCCGACGAAGCCGGTGTTGCCGAGCGCGTTGGTGAAGATGGTGAAGCCCGCCTTGGCGAGTTTCTCGTTGCCGCCGACGAAGTCCGCGTCCGCAGCCGTATTGATGATGTAGCGGGTAGGCAGGTCGGTGAGCTTCTTGAGCTCGGCCAGTACGCGGTCGGTCGCCTGCGCGGTGCCGGCATTGACCAGCACGATACCGTCCGATCCGATCTGGACGCCGATGTTCCCGCCAGCGCCCGCAATCATGTAGAAGTTCTTCCGGACCTTGACCACTTCGAGGCCGGTGTCCTGACCCTGCGCGGCGAGGCCGGACAACGCCCCGCAGACCGCCACCACCAGCGCGACGGCAATCCCACCGGCCATTCCACGCGCGCACAGTCTGTTCACGGCGCGCAGTATACCCGAGGGGCTGTTGAGGCAGGATCGACGGCTGAGGCGAGCCGAATCGTCAGGACGACGACCCGGCTCGTCCGAGTGGAAGGGCGTCGAGCCCCGTTACTTCTTTGGCGTGATGCGAATTTCCGTAGCTGTCTGCACCCGATCCTTGGTCGTGTACATCACGGTGACCTGAGAGCCCTCCATTGTCGCGAGCCCGGCGGCGTTGCTGGCACCGGTGATCTTCGTCTGCTCCGTGAAGCCGAACTGCTGATCGCGGCCCTCGGCCTTGACCGTGATCGTCTTGGCCGTCACATCCACCTTCGTCAGCTCACCCGAAGCGCTAGCCGCCTGCTGCGCCGGCTGAGCCTGCGGCGGATCGGCTTGGGCGCTAACGGTGAGAGGAACTCCGACGATGGCGACAACGGCCGTGGCGATAATCCATCCCTTGATCCGGTTGTTCATGGTTGAAAAGACCTCCGCGCCCCGATGCGCACACGTCGTGCCACGACACGCGGCGCCGTTTCTGCGGAGATCGTGGTGGCGGTGCGCATCATCGCGCAAGCCAAGCAATCACGTCGCGAAGTTTCTACCTAGTAAGCGCCCCGGGATCGATCGAGAAGGGATTTTCTACACACTGTGCAATTCTGACTGCATGCTACGTTGAAGTATCTGACGCGCCCTTCCGATAATCCGTACGGTTGACGTTATGCACCTCAGATCCTCCCCCTTTCTGAGAGTGCTCGTCGCAAGCGCAGCCACCGTGTGCTGCGCTGGTGCGTCGAGCGCACTCGCGCAGGAATCGAGAACACAGCAGCAGCGCCTGCAGACCATTGCCGACGAGCTGCGCACACGCCTCGACATCCACGAACCGGTTCGCGTCTCGATCGTCGAGGTCAATCGTCTGCTGCTGTCGGTGGAGCCGGTCGAGGACTCGAGCCCGCGCGAGTTCGCGTTGAGCGTCGAGGAGGGATTCGCCGTCACGCTCGACGACGCTGAGCTCGCCGCGGCGATCGCGCACGAGCTCGGGCACGTGTGGATCTTCACGCACCATCCCTTCCTGCAGACCGAGCAGTTGGCCAACGACGTGGCGATGCGCCTGGTCAGCCGCGAGGCGCTGGCCCGGCTCTACGACAAGGTGTGGAAGCGCGGCGGCACGAAGGGCGACTTGGCCCGGTTTCTCGGACCCGAAACTCAGCGCGGCCTCGCGCCCGCGGCAGAGCGCTAGAACCGCCCTACTTCGGCCCTCAAGCAGTCGGCCGCGGGCCCCACATCGACATCCTTCGACTGCAGTTCGGGCAGGCGTGCGCTCGTCAGCTCGATGATGCGGCGGCCAAATCGTTCGGCCTCGTCGGCCGCGCGCTCCCGCCAGAGATACGGCGTCATCAGAAACCGGCGAACCTCCGGATCGCGCCTCGTCTCGGCGAAGGCCGGGCGTGCCCCATGCTGCAGCTCGTCGATCAGCACGAGGTTGCCGATGGTGACGGGCCGCAGCTTGTTGCTCGTCGCGAGCACGTCCCACGTGGTCCGGGTGGTGTAGCGGGGCCCGCCGCGGACGTGGAAATTCACGTCGGCCCAGCGGGGCAGGCCGGCCTTGGTCACCCAGAACAGCATGACGGTGAACACGCTGGGAGCCTGATCGGCCTGCGCCTGGATCTCGGGCCAGAGACGCGGCGGCACGGTACGGACGAACTCGGCGGAGAGGAACTTGGCCAGCGCCTCGACGTAGTCATCGCGTCCGTCGAAGGCGCGCGTGCGCACGAACGCGTGCACGCTGTCGGCCACGTCGAAGAGCGTCTCGCCCTCCTTCACGCGCCGCAGCCCCGTGGCACCGGCGATCACGTTCGCCGCCAGCTCGAAGACCTTCACCTCGTCATCGGTGGCCGCGAACAGCGTGCTGTTCTTCCGCTTGTCGCCGCACACGACCCAGCCCGACGCGACCGGCATCGCGATCACGAGACTGCCGTGCTCCACGACCGGCTGCCAGGTCACGGCAGCCAGCGCAAGCACCGACGCGAGCCACAGCGCGGGCATGAACCTCACGCTAACACGCGATCGACGGCAGCCACGCCGAGTTCGGTCACAAGCTCTGCATTGACAGCGGGCAGCCGGGCCTATATCTTCGCGGCCGTCGCGCGGCTTTCCGCTCGCATATCCTCATGCCAATCCAGAGTCCGCATCCGTCCGTCGTCGTACCCGATGTGTCGCTCGGCGAGCTGGTGCTGCGTGGCGCGAGCGCTTACCCCGAACGGCCGGCGTTCGTAGACGGGCTGTCTGGCCGTCAGCTCACGTTCGGCGAGGTGGTCGGCCAGGTGCGCCGCCTGGCGGCGGGGCTGTCGCGCTGCGTCCGCAAAGGCGATGTGGTAGCGATCTGGTCGCCGAACGTACCGGAGTACGCGGTGGTCTTTCATGCCGTCGCGCGACTCGGCGCGATCCTCACCACGATCAATCCGGCCTCTACCGACGACGAGGTGGGATTTCAGCTGCGCGACGCCGGCGCCCGGCTGCTCGTGACCACGGCGGCGCTGTCGTCGCGGGCGCTTGACGTGGCCGCCACCACACCGTGGCCCATCCCGATCGTCACGCTCGACCCGGCGCCCGGCCTGCCGTCGCTCGACTCGATCGGCCTCGATGCCGAGCCGCCGGACGTGGACATCGACCCGTCCGCCGACGTTGTCGCCCTGCCGTACTCCTCGGGGACGACCGGCCTGCCGAAGGGGGTGATGCTCACCCACCGGAACCTGGTGGCCAACCTCGTTCAGATTGACGCCATCGAGGCGCCCGGCCTCACGGCCTTCGCGGGCGTGCTGCCGTTCTTCCACATCTACGGCATGGTCGTGATCATGAACTTCGGCCTGCTGCGCGGTGCCACCGTCGTCACCCTGCCGCGGTTCGAGCTCGAGGCGTTCCTGCAGATGCTCCAGGACTGGCCCATCGCGCTCGCGCACGTCGCGCCGCCAATCGTGGTGGCGCTGGCCAAGCACCCGAGCGTCGATCGCTACGACCTGTCACGGGTGAAGTGGCTGTTCTCGGGAGCGGCGCCACTCGGCGCCGAGCTGACCGACACCGTGGAGCGCCGCCTGAACGTGCGCGTGCGCCAGGGCTACGGCATGACCGAGTGCAGCCCCGCGTGCCACTACACCGCGCCGGGCGGCGAGCGCCAGGGCAAGGTGGGCGTGCTCGTGCCGGGCACCGAGTGCCGGATCGTCGATCCGGAGTCGGGCGCGGACGCCCCGATGGGCACTGCTGGCGAAGTATGGGTGCGCGGTCCGCAGGTGATGAAGGGGTACTTGAACAACCCCGAGGCCACGGCCGCCACCGTCGACGGCGACGGCTGGCTCCACACCGGCGACATCGGCGTGATGGACGACGACGGCTTCCTGCAGGTGACCGATCGGCTGAAGGAGCTGATCAAGGTGAAGGGGTATCAGGTGGCGCCGGCCGAACTCGAGGCGCTGCTGCTGACGCATCCCTGCATTGCCGACGCCGCTGTGATTCCGATCCCGGACGACCAGGCCGGCGAGCGGCCGAAGGCGTTCGTCGTCGCCCGCGGACCGCTCACCGCCGAAGAGGTGTGCGCGTTCGTGGACGCGCAGGTGGCGCACTACAAGCGCCTGGGCGCGGTCGCGTTCATCGACGCCATTCCCAAGTCGCCGTCGGGCAAGATTCTGCGCCGCGTGCTCGTGGCGCGCGAGCGAGCGGCGCTCCTGTAGCCGCGGGTCTTTAGACCCGCCTCATCGAAGGTTTACAGAGGCGAGCGACGACGCCGGTGCCGCCACGGGTTCGGCCGCGGGCCCGGCGGCACGCATCGCTTCCTGACGGCGGCCCAGCCACAGGCCCAGCACCGCCCACACGCCGGCGAGCGGCACGGCCACCGACACGAGCCCCACGAGGCCGAGCCCGAGCTGTCCGAGCCAGCCTTCCGTCCACGCGCCGAGCAGGTCGCCGCCGCGATAGACGAACGTGTCGGTCACCGCCTTCGACTTGTACTTGTCCTCGCGGCTCACCACGGTGAACAGCGTCTCGCGGGCCGGGCGCGTGATGCCGCGCTGGATGGCGCGGAAGAACGCATCGAACACGATGAGCACCGCAAACGACGACGCCACAGCCAGACCGATGAAGCCGAGCGACACGACGACCGGCAGCATGGCCAGCGCCACCGCCACGCCGAAGCGTTTCATCACGTGGCCCGTGACCACGAGCTGCACCAGGAGCGTCGCAACCTGCGTGATCAAGTCGATCTGCGCCAGCACGGTGGCCCGCATGTCGGTGTCGTTGCCGAGCGCCGCCACCATCTGGAGGCGCGTGAAGTAGATGAAGGTGGCGAACACCGTGAGCAGCAGCACGTAGAGCGAGACGCCGGACAGGTAGGGCGACTGCAGCACGCCGCGAATCCCCTGCCACGGGCTGCCGCCGATGATCGCGCGGTCTATCTCGGGCTGACGCGCGGGCGCCCCCGCGGGCATCCCGGCCGCTTTGGTTTCGGGTTGCAACCGGCTCACCAGCCACGCCGCGCCCACCGCCAGGCACAGGCAGGCGGCCGACACGAGCAGCAGCGCCGGCGCGCCCAGGGGTCGCGCCAGCATGCTCGCCAGCCAGGGCCCGACGATCGCGCCGATAGTGCCGCCCACGGCAATCACGCCGAACAGCCGCTTGCTCTGCTCGAGCGAGAACCGGTCGGCCATCAGCGCCCAGAACAGCATCGTGGCGAACAGGTTGAAGACGCTGTACCAGACGTAGAACACGCGGCCGCTGATGTCGCCGACGGCGGCCGGCGCCAGTTCGATCAGCAGGTAGAAGCCGGCCAGGCTCGCGGCGAAGAACAGGTAGGTGGTCGCGATGAACACCATGCGGCGGAAGCGGCTTACCAGCCAGCCGAACATCGGGTTGACGGCCAGGGTGATCAGGGCCGTGCCGATGAACAGCCAGCGGATCGCGTCGAGTCCGCCGCGCATCCCGATGGCGTCGCGCGCCGGCCGCATCACGCCGAGCGCGGTCAGGACGCAGCAGAAGTAGAACGCCGACACGAGCAGCGGCGCGATCTCCTCGCGCCGCACGTTGAGAAAGCGTTGAATCGATGACGTCATGCGCGCCGCGCTATTCCTTGGACAGGCGGGTGTGACGACCCGCGTCTATGCAGTCACGTGAGCGAGTCCCAGTACTGCTCGATGCGCCGCCGCATCGCTGCGTCGGGCAGCCGGCCGCGTCCGGCGCCCTGATTGTCCTCCATGTTCTTGCGCTGCGTCGTCCCGGGAATGGCCGCCGTGACCGCCGGGTGCGACACGACGTATTTCAGGAATACCTGGGCCCAACTGGTGGCGTCGAACTCGGCCGCCCAGTCGGGCAGGGCCCGTCCCGACACGCGCGAGAACGTGCTGGCCGCGCCGCGGCCGCGCCCGCCGAACGGGGTGTTGACGAGCACCGCGATGCGGCGCTCCTGCGCCAGGGCAAGCACCCGCTCGGCGGCGTTGCGGTTGCCCAGCGAGTAGTCCACCTGGATGAAGTCCAGCGGGTAGGTCCGCATCGCCGCCATCATGCCGTCGTACTGCTCGTCTTCCGACGTGCTCATGCCGATGTAGCGCACGCGCTTGGCAGCCTTGTTCTTCTCGAACACCGGCATCAACGCCATCAGCCCGGCCATGTTGTGGATCTGGATCAGGTCGAGGGTGTCGGTGCGCAGGGCTTTGAACGACACGTCGAGCACGCCCTGGGGATTCGAGAAGTCGCCGAACATCGGCGTCTTGGTGGCCAGAAACAGCTGCGTGCGGTTGCCGAGCCCTTCAACCAGCTCGCCGATGACCGCCTCGGAGCGGCCGTACACCCGCGCCGTGTCGATGAGCGTCCCCCCCACCTTCGGCATGTGCTCGAGCACCTCGCGCAGCGGTGTCATCTGCTCGGCGCTGCTGGCGCTGTAGGCATTGGTCCCGAGACCGATGACGGGCAGCCGCTCGCCCGTGGACGGAATGGGCTTGGTGATCGGCGGCAGGGCGCGAGGCGCCTGGGCCCACGCCGGGAGCGAGCGCGTGAGCACCAGGGCGCCCGCCAGGAACGAACCAGTCGTGACGAACGCGCGACGGGACAACGGAGAGGGGCTCATGCGGGCTCCTGTGATGGGCTTCGGCCGGACGACAGGGTCGTCGTGGCTGAATACGCCCCGCACGGGAGCGCCGTTGACTACTGTCCCTGGCGCCGCGGCTCGACGCAGTTGTACGGCTTGACCGTTTCGCCCGGCCGCCACACCCAGGACCGCTTCAGCTCGACCGGCTGGGTAAACGTGGCCGGATCCGTGACGGTCAGCGTGTAGCCCAGGCGCGTGCCGTCTGGCGTCGGCGTGAAGCGTTCGACGATGGTCGAGGACGGGCCGAGCGGGGTGCCACGGGGGTCCAGATACGGCCAGTCGATGCGGCTCGTCGCGACGACAAGCGTGGGTCCCTCCCAGCGGCCTTTCGATCGGCCGAGCAGCGTCCTGGGCAGCGTGTCGACCTTCGACGCCGGTGCCATGTCGATCGTCCGCACCGTGTCGTACTCCTCGAGCCGCAGGAGGATCGTGGCGCCTTTGTCGACGAATTCCAGCGGATAGGGCTGCTCCATGATCGTCGGCATCCCCTTGGGGCGGCAGCCCGGCGCCACCGTGTCGGTGAGCGGATTGAATGCGGCACGCGCCCGCTGCGCCGCCGCCGTGAGCGGGTAGTCCCCTCGCCACAGGCCGCCGGGCTCGTCGAATTTGGTGCTCCAGACGCGGAAGATGCCCGCCGTCCGGTTGGCGTCTGTCCCGCCCTCGAACCAGGTCGATTTCGAACCCGCCGCCGTGGTCTGCCAGCGCGGACGGATGCCGGGGCCGAGGACGATCTCGCGGCCGTTGGCCGCGAGGATGTTCATCGCCCACATCCGGGTCGGGTTCTGACGCGAGGGCGAACCGGCCGCCTTGATGGTGTCGCCCACCTTGAGGTTCTCGGGTGTGGCGTCGGTGCGCCGCAAGATGCTGAGCGAGTTGGCTTCGATGTCCCAGGTCACGGCCTTGCCCTGCGGATCGCGGACCTGAACCAGGAAGTGGACATGCGGGTTCTGCCACGCCACCTCGAGGATGCGGCCTTCGATCTCGACGGTGGTGCGGTCGTATTCCGAGCCGGAGTGATGCGCCCGCAGGCCGGTTCCCAGGACCAGCCCCCAGGCGGCCAGGACCGTGAGCGCGGAGGTCCGTGTCATGAGCCCTCCCAGTCTGCAGAGATTGACACCGACGGCGCGGAAACGGATCCGTGGCCGCTGCGGAGTTTGCGGGTAGATGTCGCGTTAGCGACTAGAGGATGACCGATGACCGCCCCCTGGGCCGCGTGACGAGAGGTGGACCATGAAAGTCGATGTCGTGATCGTCGGCGCCCGCTGTGCTGGTGCCGCTACGGCTCTGCTGCTCGCCCGCGCCGGAGCCCGCGTGCTCGTGGTCGATCGAAGCGCGTACGGCACCGATACGCTTTCGACCCACGCGCTCATGCGGGGCGCCGTCCTGCAACTCCACCGCTGGGGCGTGCTGCCCGCCGTCGTGGCCACCGGCACGCCTCCCGTGACGTCCACGACGTTCGACTACGAGCATGAACGGGTCACCGTACCGATCGAGCCGAAGTACGGTGTCGAGGCCCTGTACGCTCCGCGCCGGCTGTTGCTCGACGGGCTGCTGTCGGCAGCCGCCGTCGAGAGCGGCGCCGAGGTCGCGTACGGCGTGCGGGTGGACGACGTGGTACGAGACGGCCACGGCCGCGTCTGCGGTATCGCCGTGACCTCCCGCAGCGGCGGCCGTCACCGCATCGAGGCCGACCTGGTGGTCGGCGCTGACGGGCTGTACTCCACCATCGCGCAGAGCGTCGGGGCGGAGCGCCTGGTCGAGGGCAGTCACGCGAGCGGCACGCTCTACAGCTACTGGGAAGGGCTTCCAGCGAACGGCTACGAATGGGTGTTCAGGACTCTCGGCAGCCTCGGCGCCATTCCCACCAACAACGGAGCGACATGCGTCTTCGTGTCGCTCCCCGCAGATCGGTTCCGCGGCGAGGTCCGTGGTGACGCGGCGGCGGCCTACCTGCGCCTCCTCCACGAAGTCTCGCCGGCGTTTGCCGCCCGGCTCACGAGTGCCGCACGTGTCGAGGCGGTGCGTGGCTTCGGGGGCCAGCGCGGATTCATCAAGCGCGCGGCCGGAGCGGGCTGGGCGCTCGTCGGCGATGCCGGCTACTTCAAGGATCCCTTGACGGCCCACGGCATCACCGACGCCCTGCGCGACGCCGAACTACTGGCCCGCGCGGCCATCACCGGGACGGCCGCCGCCTTCGACGAATACCAGGCGACACAGCTGCAGCTGTCGCGGCGGCTCTTCGAGGTGACCGACGAGGTCGCGTCGTTTCAGTGGACCAACGCCGGCGTGCAGGCGCTGCACCGGGAGTTCAGCCACGAGATGTCGCGCGAGGTGAAGGCGCTCGCCGGGCTCTCACCGCAGCCCTGGCTGGCGCCGCCGGCTGGTGTCCTGGCCCATGTCTAGAGAGAGGCGGGTCTGAAGACCCGCGGCCACACAAGAGACCCGCGGCCACACAAGAGACCCGCGGCCACACAAAAGACCCGCGGCTACATGAGAGGTCTCACCCGTCCGCGAGGATTTCGCGGGCGGCATTGTAGCCGCACGCGCCCATCACGCCGCCGCCCGGATGTGTGGCGGCGCCGCACAGGTAGAGACCTGGCACGGGCGTCCGGTAGTCGGCGTACCCGGGGAGCGGCCGCATGAACGACAGGCTCGAGAGCGACATCGTGCCCTGCATGATGTTGCCGCCGGTCAGGCCGAAGGTGGCCTCGAGATCCGCCGGGGCCAGCACCTGGTACTGGAGCACGGACGCGCGGAAGTTGGGCGCGTACTCGCTCATGATGTCGATGCAGCGCTCGGCGTACTTCCGCTTGTTATCTTCGAGCGTGCCGGCATCCGGCGCGAGGGCGTACGGGAAGTACTGCGTGAACATCGACATGACGTGCTGCCCGTGTGGGGCCAGCGTGTCGTCGAGCGCGCTGGGCATCGTGGCCTCGATGACCGGCTGGTCCGAGACGTAGCCGTACTTGGCGCAGTCGTACGCCTTCTCGATGTAGGTCCGCGTAGGGCTGATGTGGATGGTGCCGTGGTGCTGCGGTCCCACCCCGGTGCCGGGGAGACACGTGAAGTTCGGCGGCTCCGACAGCGCCAGGTTGATCTTGCAGCTCGCGCTCGCGTAATCGATCTGCTTCACCGACGCCACGAACTCCGGGGGCAGGTCCGCCACATCCATGAGGCGGAGAAACGTCGTGTGCGCATCGACGCCCGACACGACCCGCGTCGCGTGAATCTCTTCCCCGTCGGCAAGCACGACGCCCATCGCGCGGCCGTTGGTCACGAGAATGCGCGAGACCGGCGCGTTCACCCGGATCTCCGCGCCACGCGCCTGGGCCGCCTGCGCGATGGCATTCGAGAGCGCCCCCATGCCCCCGCGCACGTAGCCCCACACGCCGCGGACGCCGTCGCACTCGCCCATCACGTGATGGAACAGCACGTACGCCGTGCCGGGCATCGACGGCGTGGCAAAGGCACCAATGATGGCGTCGGTGGAGAGCGTGGCCTTCAGCGCCTCCGATTCGAACCAGCGGTCCAGAATCGGATTGGCGGCGCCGGTGAGAATTTCCACTGCGGCGCGCCCGTCGGCTCCGAGCGCGCGAAACTTCCACGCCAGCTTCGCCAGCCGGGCCAGACTGCGCGGTGACGACGACCACGGGTCGGGCGGCGTCTCGAGCAGCGTCGGCTCGATGAAGGCAGCGATGCGTTCGAGCATCGCTTCGAACTTCGGCAGGTTGTCGGCGTCCTTGGTGGAGAACTTCGACACCTCCCGATGCGTCATCGCCTTGTCCGGTCCCATCAGCAGCGAGCGGCCGTCGGGGAGCGGCGTGAAGCTGGAGGGGCTGCGCGGAATCATCGCAAAGCCGTGGCGCTTCAGATCGAGGTCGCGAATGATTTCCGGGCGGAACAGGCTGTTGACGTAGCTGGCGGTGGACACCTTGAAGCCGGGCCACGGCTCCTCGGTGACAACGCAGCCGCCGACCAGCGGGCGGCGCTCGAGCACCAGGACCGTGCGCCCGGCACGGGCCAGGTACGCGGCGGCAACCAGGCCGTTGTGACCGGCCCCGACGATGACGGCATCGTAGCGGCGTGTCACTCGCGACCGCCGCCGGCAATCGACAGAAACGCAGGGTCCATCAGGGCCAGATTCACAAATGTATCGACCTCCCGGCCCATTCCGGGCTCGGCCCAATGTTAAGCTCGGCAGGCAGGCGTCGCCGCTTCGCCAGGTTCACGAGTGAACCCATTTTCCAACAGCTAATCTTCATGCCCTCCGCCCAACTTTCGTCCGCTAACCTGCACGACCCCGTTCTCCCCTTCGTACAACCCGTGCCGGTCACGCTTCGGACGAATCAGGCGATCGCCGAGGCGCATGCCGCGGTGCGGGCCGTTCGATCGGCGCACGCGATCCTCTATTTCTACGTGCTGGACGAGGACGATCGTCTGGCCGGCGTCGTGCCCGTGGGCCATCTGCTGGCCGCCCCGCTCGATCACCGTGTGGACCAGGTGATGATTCCAGGCGTCGTTGCCATTCCGAGCTGGGCGACCGTCCTCATTGCCAGCGAGTATTTCGCCACCCGTAAGCTGAAAGCCTTTCCGGTGATTCGCGACGACGGCACGCTGGCCGGCGTCGTGGACGTCGGCCTGTTCACGGCCGAGGTCATCGACACCGCGCGCGAGACCTACGACGATATCTTCCAGCTCCTCGGGGTCCACGCCACTGCGATGGGGACGCCGTGGACGTCGTATCTCGACCGCTTCCCGTGGCTGCTCTCGAACATCGGCGGAGGCCTGCTCTGCGCGCTCATCGCGTCGCAGTTCGAGTCCCTTCTGCAACATGCCGCGGTGCTCGCGCTCTTCATCCCGATCGTGCTGGCCCTGGCCGAAAGCGTCAGCATGCAGTCCGCCACGCTGACGCTGCAGCGCCTCTCGAACGACTCGCTCGAGCTCACGCGCGTGGCGGCCGCGTTGTGGCGCGAAGCACGGACAGCCGTCCTGCTCGGGCTCAGCACCGGGCTCCTGGTGGGGCTCGTCGTGCTCGCCTCGCGGCGAGACGTCTTGGCCGCCACCGTCATCGGCGGGGCGATCGCGGCGTCGATCCTCACCGCGTGTCTGTTTGGGGTGTTGTTGCCAACGTTGGTCCGCGCGTTCAAAGTCGACCCTCGTATCGCCGCCGGCCCGCTCGTGCTGGCCATCACCGATGTCGTGACGCTGGTCTTCTATCTCGGGTTGGGCTCCTTGGTCTTGGGGGTATGAGCGACGCCGACGAGCTTCGCTGACCTCCCCGACGAGCCGGCGTCCTGGCACCAGGGTTGCGTGTTCACCGTGTCGAGAGCTCACGAGCTGTTGAGGCTGACTGACACGGAGGAGACATGGCAAAAATCGCTCGCGATCTGATGACGCCCGACCCGGCCTGCTGTTCGCCGCACACCACCCTGGATCAGGTCGCCAAGATGATGGTGCTGAACGATTGCGGCGAAATCCCCGTGATCGATTCGTCGAACAAGCCGATCGGCGTGATCACCGACCGCGACATCGTCTGTCGCGTGGTGGCAGACGGGAAGAACCCCATGGCGCACACTGCCGAGCAATACATGTCTCAGCCGGTCGTCACGGTGCCAGCCGACGCGGCGATCGACGACGTCGTGACGCTGATGGAGAAGCACCAGATGCGCCGGGCGCTGGTCGTCGATGAAGACGGCTGCTGCATCGGGATCATCGCTCAGGCCGACCTGGCCTGGACCGACGACGCGCACGACGTCGCCGAGCTCGTCCGAGAGGTGTCGCGCGAGACCGGCCGGGCCTCCAAGTAGGTCGCGCCCTTCCTGGGCCGCTCGGGTCCCCGTGGCGCCGCGCCGGCGCGCCGACCCGGGCGGCCGGCCGGCGAGCGTTCCGCTTTCATTCCGGGCGGGACTCGTTCAGAATCCGCAGAACGCATGGAGCTGCGGCACCTCCGGTACGTCGTGACGGTGGCGGATACCCTGCACTTCGGGCGCGCCGCGGAACGCCTGAATCTCAGCCAGCCGCCGCTCAGCCACCAGATCCGTCAGCTCGAAGACGAGCTGCAGGTGAAGCTCTTTCACCGGACCAAGCGTCATGTCCAGCTGACCGAAGCCGGCAAGATGTTCGTGCAGGAGGCGCGCGTCATCCTGGCCCAGGCCGCTCACGCCTCCAACCTGGCGTCACGGCTGAATCAGGGCGAAGCCGGACAGCTCAACATCGGCGTCGCCGGGCCAGCCGACGCGCAGATCTTCGTGGACATCTTCCGCGCGTTCGCGGCGAAGCACCCGAAGATCCGCATCGTCCTGCGCAACATGAGCAGCCTGGACCAGACGCAGGCCATCAGCGAGGGGCGCCTCCACCTCGGGTTCGTTGCGCTCCCGATCGACGACGCCGGGCTCGCGACCGAAACCGTGATGCACCAACCGATCGTGATTGCGCTGCCGCCCGAACACCCGCTGGCGACGCGCGACCGCGTCCCTCTGCACGCGCTCGCCGGCGAACCGCAGATCATGTTCGCGCGGAGCAACGGCCCCCGCTTCTTCGACGCGGTGCTGGCGGCCTGCCGCGAGGCGGGCTTCAGTATGAACATCGCGCACGAAGTGGACAACCTCTACACCGCGTGCGCGCTGGTCGCCGCCGGACTGGGCGTCTGCCTGGTGCCCGCCGGCGTCCAGGACAGTCACTCGACGTCGTCGATGGTGCTGCGGCCGCTGACGCCGTCGCTACCGCACATCGACATGCACATCGCGCTCGCCTACAAGCCGCAGTCGACCTTCGAACTGGTGCCGCTCTTCGTAGACGTCGTCAAAGAGGTCGTCGCGAAGCACACGAGGCCGAAGCCGATGCGCCTGGCCTCGGTCTGAGGAACGTCAGGCAAGTGAGGCGAGTATGGCCCCGCACGTCGTGCGCGGTAAGGCGGGTCAAGGATCGATGATCCCTACCCGCCCCACCCGCCGTACCCGCCCTAGAAATCGAACTGTCCGCCGATCTTGAAGAAGCGCGCCGACATGATCGACAGCGGGTTGAGATACGTCGGCCCGTAGTTCCGCTGGTACACCTCGGTCGTGTTCGAGTTGAAGAGGTTGTACACGTCGAGGTTCAACTGCGTCCTCGTTTTTCCGTACCTCAAAATCTTGCCAAAACGAAGATCCACGGCGTTCAGACGATCGCCGTAGACCGTACCGGGTTCGACGATGTTGAAGAACTGGACGACCTGCCCGGAGCCGAACGGCCGGTTCAGGGACGTCTCGTTGACGACGCCGGGGATGTTGAGCGCGAGCGCCTGCGCCCCAAGGCTCTGGCTTTGCACGGACGGGAATTCGCTTCCCGCATAGGGCACGCTGCGGAACGTCCCGCTGAACAGCACATCAATCTTCGGCACGGTGTACGTCGCCAGCCCCTTGAAGGTGGTCTGCCAGCCGGACTCGCGGTGGCAGAACGCCTGTGGCCACTGCCCGATCCCGCCCAGGAACGTGTCGAGAAATCCGCCGGTTCCGCCCCAGGGGCCGAAGATGTAGTACTCCGGATGATTGGCGACCACACCGCACGAGTCTTCCACCACGTTACCGCTGCTGGTGCCGCCCTGGATGGTGACGTCGCGCAGGCGCGCGTTCATCGTGACGTCGACGCCGTTGAACTTGTTGGAGGCGCCGCCGAGATCGTCGGAGAACGTCAGGAAGTTGTCGGCAGCCCGCGTGTAGGCATCGGGCTTGATGTCACGGAACGTCAAGGCGTAGCCGCCACCGCCCGGCAGTTTGGGATCGCGCGGCGCGGTGTAGGTGAAGGTATCGAAGTCGGCCGGGGTCCACGCGCGGTTGACCGTGGCCGTCAGGTTCCCCCAGCTCCGCCGGAAGTATTGCACATCGAGCGAGACCCGCGGCGCGACCTCCTGCGTCACGCCGGCGTTGATGTCCCAGCTGTACTCCCGGGAGTTCCAGCCGCCGGTCAGGTCGGGGTCGGTCGAGAGCGGAGGGACCGTCTTCAGGAAAGAGGGATTCCCCGGACCGCACTCGCCGTTGGCAGCCGGATTCGTGAGGACGCAGTTGACGACCTTGTCGCTGTTCGCGTCGTTCCAGGGTCTCTGATTGTCCTGGCTGACGAAATGACCGATTCCGGCCGGGCTGTAGTTGACCCACTCGTCGACGGTGTTGAACGTCGTCACGTAGCGGCCGGCAAAGAACTTCACTGCCGTTTTCCCGTTGCCGAATACGTCGTACGACGCGCCGAACCGCGGCATCAGGTCCTTCTGGCCGAGCGGACCGTCTTGAGCGGGGAACACGATGGCCGTGGGGATGAAGAGATTCGGCCCCATGTGCTGCTCGGGAAAGTAGTCGCTCAGGTGCTCGAAGCGCAGTCCGCCCTGCAGCGACAGCCGCCCCAGCGTCCAGCGATCCTGCGCGTACAGCCCGGTCATGAACTGGTGCTGCTCCTGGGCCGAGTTCGCGTCGCCGTTCACCGTCACTGCGGTCGGTACGCCGTTCGTGAATACGTAACTGAGCTGTGTGTTGTTGAAGAAGTTGATCGGGTACATCGCGATGTTCTGGTGGAGGCGGAAGCCCACCTTCGCCGAATGCGACCCGGTGACGTACGACGCGGATCCCTGGACGATGTTCGTGTAGCCCTTGTGGCCGGACCAGTTCTCGGCGCGGTAGTTGAGGTTGGGAATCGGCCCCGCCGTCTCGAGCACCGGGATCATCGTCGTGTCGAACGCATTCTTCTGACGGCTGCCCCACCAGAAATACGCCCCGAGCTGCGCGCTGGCCTCGAGCAGGACCCTGTTCGAAAGCGGCGACGCCCAGCTCACCTGCGTCATCATGCTCGGGTGGTTTTCGTTGGTCGTGTAGGCCTCGGGCGAACGCACTGACGCGCCGAAGCCGAGCCCCGTCCCGTCGCCGCCGCCGTCACAGGCGATGCAGTGGTACTGGACGCTGTTCCAGAAACTGACCTTGTTGCGGGGCGTCAGCTGCCAGGTCACCCGCGCGTTCGTCTGCTTCCAATAGCCATCGGTTGCCGCTTGATCGAGCGGGCGGCCGTTCTGCCCGTCTGCCGGGAGGTAGCTCCACTTCGTCGCGTCGCCGGCGTTGAGGTTGGCCCACATGCTGGCCACGTTCTGCAGGCTGTTCTGATAGCGGAAGGTCCCGAAGAACCACAGCCTGTCGCGGACGATCGGGCCGCCAAACGACGGATTGAGCTCCCACAGCTTCTTCATCGAGTTGGTCGCCGTCAGCCCCGAACCCTCGATGTTGCTGCCCTGCAGCGCGTCGCCCGTGCCGCTGATGAAGAAGCTCCCGGCAAAGGTGTTACCGCCCTGCTTGGTCACGATGTTCATCTGCGGGCCGCCGGTTGTCGCTTCGCCGAGCCCACCGCTGAGCGTGACCACGACCTCTTGCGAGTTGCCGACCTCGGGCACATATCCTGAAACGCCCATCCCCTGATAGCCGCCGTTCATGCCGTCGACGAGGACCTGCCCTTCGTTGCGCCGGCCGCCGTGGATCTGGAAGACGCTGTAGAGCGCCGGGTTGGAGCCTTCGAAGTCGTTCTGCTGCACGTTGAGCGCGGGAACGAGCTGCGTGAACGACGAGTAGTTCCGCGACGTCGGAATATCCCCGATCGTCTGGCTGCTGATGACCTGCTGATTGCGCGTGCTCGTCACGTCCACGACCGGCGCCTCGCCGCTCACGGTAATGGTCTCGGTGACGCCGCCGACTCTCATTTCGCCGTTCACGGTAGCGACAAAGCTCCCGGAAAGCTGGATCCCTTCCCGCTTCACGGTGGTGAACCCGGACAGTGAGAACGTCACCGTATACGTGCCGGGCCTGAGATCTTCGATCGAAAACTGGCCGACGCCGTTGCTCACGACGGTTCGGACCTTCTCGATCAGGGCCGGGCTCGAAGCTTCAACCGTGACGCCGGGCAATACCGCGCCCGAGGCGTCGCGGGCCACGCCGACGATGGACGCCTGAGCGAACACGGCCGCAGGCGCCGCCACGAGCGCTGCGAGCACGAAAATCCCCTTCAACACTCGATGCATGGTCCTCCTCCGCTAGAAGACAGTCGCAGAATCGGCCTTGTGTACCAAAAGGGCCTCAGTGCCAGAAATACCTTATTGCTTCCGACTGAGACCTTTTGGGTATGAGTCTCGGCCGCAGAAGACTCCCTCGAGCCATCCGGACGCTGGCATTCCAGCCTCGTTCCCCAGTTACGAAATCATCCTTCCACGCCCCCAGCCGGTGATCGGCGGAAACCGCCAGGTTCCTGCTGATGCCGACAAAGGGGCCATTTTTCTCGCGGTCTCGATCTTGCGCGTCCGGTCCCGGTGGGCAGCACTGAAACGCCCTGACGAGGCTCAGCGCAGTGTCAGACACGCCGACTCCGATCTCACGACGCCGGTTTTGTGCCGGGGCCTGCCAGGCGGCCTCCTGCGCCACGCTGGCCACGGTGTTCACCGCCTGCAGCGGGTCGTCACCCACGTCGCCCAGCGGCGGCGGCACGGCCTCCGCGCTTGGCAGACTGTCAGGCCAGTTCGCGGGCGGCGGTGTCCGGGTCAACGTCAGCGGCTCGGCGTTGTCCGACGTGGGAGGTGCGGCGCTGGTCGAGTCCGTGGCCGGCGTGTTCCTGGTTTCGAGAACGAGCGCGAGCGCGTTCGTGGCGATCGACGCGGTCTGCACCCACGAAGGGTGCACCGTCACCGGCGCCGACGGCTCCAGCTACGTGTGTCCGTGCCACGGGTCGCGCTATAGCCGCACCGGTCAGGTGCTGGCCGGCCCCGCCAAGGCGTCGCTGCGTCAGTACCCCACCACCTTCACCGAGGGCGTCCTGACGGTCGCGCTCTGACGCTGGGCCTGCGCGCTCCCCACTGTAGCCCGTCATGTCTCAACTCGATCCCGACGTCGATCACCTCCTCCGTCGCGCCGGATTCGGCGCCGGTCCGGCGGAGGTGGAGATCTTCCGCGACATGTCGCCGGCGGCTGCGGTCGCGCATCTCGTCGACTTCGAAGGCCGGCCCGACGACGTCGACGACCGTATCGGCCGGCCCGACCACGCGCGGGTGTCCGTTCGCGACCTGTTTTCGCCGGACATCGACATCGAGGACGCGCGGCAGCGCTGGCTGTTCCGCATGATTCATACGCGGCGCCCGCTGCAGGAGAAGATGGCGCTGTTCTGGCACAACTACTTCGCCACGGCGTACAGCAAGCTCGCCGCCGACTCTGGCGAGACGCAGGCCGCCAAGATGCTGGCGCACAAGCCCGGCACGTTGCGCGGGCCGCAGGGCCAGATCGAACTCTTCCGCCAGTACGCCCTCGGTAACTTCCGTGACCTCCTGCTGGAGGTCGCCCGCGATCCCGCGACGCTGGTGTGGCTCGACGGCAAGAGCAACACCAGGGCACGGCCGCAGGAGAACTTCGGCCGCGAGGTCATGGAACTGTTCACGGTGGGCGTCGGCCACTACACCGAGTCCGACGTCTACGCCGCGGCGCGCGTCTTCACCGGCTGGAACCTGCGCGGGTCCGACAACTACCGCCAGGACGAGTACGGGGACCTGAACGCGTATCAGGAGTTCGTGTTCAACGCCGATCAACACGACACCAACCCCAAGACGTTCTCGTTTCCGATCTACGCCAACGGCGAGCGGACCATCCCGGCGCGCAGCGAGTCCGCGGGGCTGCAGGACGGCATCGACCTGATCACCGCCCTCGCGGTGCACCCCGAAACGGCCCGCCGACTCGCGCGGAAATTCTGGCAGTTCTTCGTCAGCGAGATTCATCCACCGGATCCAGCCTTCGTCGAGAGCACGGCGACGACCTACTTGCAGAGCGGTACCAGGATTGGACCCGTCGTGTACCGCCTCCTGAGTTCCAGCTGGTTCACCGATCCGTCGGTGCTCTACGCGCGCTACTCGTGGCCGGCGGAGTTCGTCGTGCGATCCATCAAAGAGGTGGGCTGGCAGGGCCTCTCGCTCGACAAAGCCCGATCGCCGCTCGCCGGCATGGGCCAGCTGCTGTTCGAGCCACCCAACGTCGGCGGATGGCCGATCGGCGCCGGCTGGTTCTCGACCAGCACGATGCTGGCGCGGGCGAACTTCGCCGCCACGCTGGTGACAACCCAGAAGGACAACCTCGCCGCCGCATTCCAGTCCGAGGCCACGACGCCGCAGGGCCTGCTGGCGGCGATGCTCGATCGGGTGACGCCGGCGCCTCTCGACGCCGACCCGCGGCGGGCGCTCGAGTCGTACTTGATCGCGGGTGGGCCGTGGACCGGCAGCGCCACGCAGGTCGCGACCCGAGCGGCCGGCCTGGCGCGCCTCCTCGTCGCCTCTTCCGAATACCAGCTGGTCTAGACGAGCCGACATGGACGCATCCCGACGACTCTTCATCCGCAACGGTGTCGCGACCGTCACGCTCGGGCTCGCCGCGCCAGAGTTCCTGACCGCCATCGCGGAGGCGCAGGGCATCCCCTCGCGCCGCCTCGTCGTCGTCTACCTCGGCGGCGGGAACGACGCGCTCAACACCCTGATTCCCTATCAGGACGGGGCCTATTACAGCCGCCGCCCGTCGATCGCGATCCCCGCCGGCCAGGTCCTGCAGGTGGGCACCGATGCCGCCGGGCGCGCGCTCGGGCTGCACCCACGGCTGGGCGGTCTCCGGAGCCTGTTCAACGAGGGGCGTCTCGCACTCGTCCAGCGGACGGGATATCCCAACTCGAGCCGGTCGCACTTCGAAGCCGGCGACATCTGGGGCACCGCCAACCCGCAGTCGCCGACCGGATCGGGATGGCTCGGCCGCTATCTCGACACGCTGTCTCGCCCCGTGGACGCGCTGGCCGCGTGGAACACCACGGGAGACACGCCGCGCGCGCTCGTCTCGGCACAAACCGGCGTACCGGCGATCGCCAACGCCAGCACCTACACGTATGCGAGCCCGAACCGCGGCTCGGCTGCGCTGGAGGAACGTGCCGCGGCGCAGGCCATGGCGACCAACGCGTCGGCCAGCCGGCCGCACCTGGCATTCGTGAACAGCGCCAACCTGGCGGCCATCGAGACCCTCGACCGGGTGGCCCTGGCCACGTCGTATGCGCCGACGATCGCCTATCCGACCAGCGGCTTCGCACTCGCCCTCCGGACCGTGGCGGGCGCGATCGCGCGCGGCATCGGCTCGAAGGTCTATTGGGTGCAGACCGGCGGCTACGACACGCACGCGCAGCAGGGCGCGGGCGCAGGCTCTTACGGCAATCTCATGGGCACCCTCGGCGACGGGCTGGCGGCGTTCTACACCGACATCCGGAACCAGGGCCTGGCCAACGACACGACCGTGATCGTCTTCTCGGAGTTCGGCCGCCGCATCTCAGAGAACGGCAGCGGCGGCACCGATCACGGCGCCGCCGGTCTGATGATGGTGCTCGGCGGGATGGTGCGTGGCGGGCTCCACGGCACCGCGGCGTCGCTCGCGCCGGGCAACCCGACGCTCGAAAACAGCTCCGGCGACGTGCACTACGAGACCGACTTCCGCTGCGTGTACGCGCGAGCGCTCGACCAGTGGCTCGGCGTGAACTCGGTCCCGATTCTCAACGGTGACTTTCGTAATGGCGCACCGGCCATCTTCTAAGGTTGCGATGACCACCATGAATCGACTCTCCCTGGCGGCACTCCTGCTGTTGAGCGTGTCCGGTCCGTCGTGGGCCCAGACCCCCGCGGACGCGTCGGATACACGGGCCACGTCCTATCCCCACGTGACGTTCGGCGCCACCACCTTTCTCCAGTACTCCGCCGAGCTGCACGAACAGGACGGGTACAACGCCTTCGATGTCACGCGCGGATACCTCAACATCCAGGCTCAACTCTCGGACCGCGTGCGCTTCCGGTTCACGCCCGATGTGCGGCCGACCACCGACGCCAGCCTCGAGAGGAACCTGGCACTGCGCTTGGAGTACGCCTCACTGGACGTCAAGGTCACGGACGGCGTCTCGATGATGTTCGGTCTCCACGAGACGCCCTGGCTCACCTTCGAGGAGTCGATCAACCGCTACCGCGTGCTCGGGCCCTTTTTCGCGGAACGCCTGGGACTGATTCCAGGATCGACCGACCTCGGCGCCAGCATCAAAGGCACGAGTGGCCGGACGGAGTTCCACGCGGGCGTCTACAACGGCGAGGGGAACGGGCAGGCCGAACTGGACAAGTACAAGAGCGTGGACGGCCGGGCGACGTTTCGTCCCTTCGACTCAGACAGCGCCGCCGGCAAAGTGAGCCTGTCGGGGTTCTATCAGTACGGGTGGTACGCACGAGACCGGCCGCGCAACGTCGCCATCGTCATGGGCAGTTACCAAGGCGCCCATGTCATGACCACCGCGCAGTATCTCTCCGCCACCGACAACCCGTTCGTGACCGCGGACGTTCAGCGCCGCGGCCTGTCGTTCTTCGGGGAAGGACGGCAAGGCCCCACGGGCTGGGCCGGCGTGGGCGGTCTGGACCTCTTCGATCCCGACGCCTCCAACGACAGCGATTCGCGGCGCCGTCTGATCTTCGGGGGCGCGCACTGGAGCCGCTTCGGCAGGGGGCGCGTGGGGGTCGTGGTGACGCTCGAACAGCAGGTGCGGGCGTCCGACTCGATGTTGCTCGAGCGCCGGCTGCTGGCCCAGACTCACATCGAGTTCTGAGCGGGCGTGGCGCACGCTGTGCGTGCTTGCAGTGCTGACCGGCGCCTCAATAGCCGGTCCAGGTGTCGAGCAGTTCCTGGGGCAGGGCCGGCACCGGGCGCTTGGGATTGAAGTTGGCCTTCAGGTAGTCGTAGAGCGTCTTGAACTCCTCGTCGCCCAGGCCCGTCACCCGCGGCCGGTGATCGACGCTATTGCGCGTCCAGGCGGCTTCTTCCATCTGCAGCACCACGATCGGCACGAAGGTGTGGCAGTTCTGGCAGTTGTTCAGCACCAGATCCCGCCCGGAGCCGGGTGGGAAGATGGCGTTCATATCCACCTTGGTCGGCGTGGTGGCCGTGGCCGGGCCGGGTGCCGCGGTGGGCGGCGCCGCGGCCGGGGCGTTCGCGGCTGGAGCGGAGCCGCACCCCGACGACGCGGCCATGGCAGCTGCCAGGACGCAACTCCCGATGTGTCGTCGACGCATGCCCGTGTGCATCAGAAGGGCGTGCAGCCTCCCTCGAGAAAGGCCGGCGGCACCTTGGGCTCGGCCTTGGTGCTGTCGAAATTCGCCTTCAAGTAGGCGAACATCCCCGCGACGTCGGCGCCCGGGACGAGATCGGCGTGCGACTTCTGGAGCGAGTCCCAACGCTCGGCGGTCCGTTGCCCGATCACCGAGCACGCCAGGTTGTGGCAGGAGGCGCAGTTGTTGACCACGGCCGCCTTCTGCGGCCCGTCGGGGAAGAGATCCACGGCACTCTTTGGCCCGGCGGCCGGCGATGCGGGTGGCGCCTCGGCGGCCGCAGCCGCGGGCGCGGCCGGTGTCGTGCTGGCAGGAGGTTCCGCGGCTCCGCCTCCACACCCCGCCCACCACAGTCCTCCGGCCACCACTGCAATCAACGCTGACGAACGCACTGTGTTCCTCCCGATGGCCAACGTGCAGGACATCAATCGAGATAGGTATCGTCGGGCAGGGCCGCGCGCGGACGCACGCGGCCCTCCAGCGAGAACACCGGTACTACCATTTGCCGGGCCGCCTCGGACGCCGGAAAGCCGCGCTCGATCAGCTGGCGCAGCGCATCGCTCACGTCCTCACTGTAGTACTGCTCCATGCACGCATTGCAGACGAGTGCCGGGATGTCCTCCACAATCGCCACCGCGTCGCCGTGCCAGATCGCGGTACGCACCGTCGTCGGCGTGGCGACTCCGTCGCAGCGCGGACACGGCGTCGGCGGCGGCGTGGGCTCGTCGGGGCTCACGGGACCGTCAGGCCCGCATCAACTGGATGGACGCGTCGACGATCTTCGGGGCGTCGGGGCGCAACCACTCCATCATCTCCGCCGACCCTGGGCCGGGCACGTCCGGGAACGCGAGCTTCTTGACCTTCACCCCAGGCACTTCCTGCACGATCTCCGAAATGATGTGTGAGCCGAAGCTCGCCGTGTAGTGGCCATGTTCGACCACCAGCACGCGCCGCGTCTTTCTGGCCGACGCGGCCAGCGTCTCGACGTCGAGCGGCTTGAGCGAACGCGGGTCGATGAACTCGACGCTGATCCCCGCCTTGGCGAGCTCCGGCAGCGCCTTCTTCACGTCCACGGTGGCCGGCGCCCACGCGATCAGCGTGAGGTCCTTGCCTGCCTGGCGTATCGCGGCCTTCCCGAGCGGCACTTCGTACGCCTCATCGGGCACGTCCGGCTGGGCGCCCGCCTTCACTTCGGAGTAATCGAGGTAGACCACGGGATCGGGGTCGCGAATGGCGGCGATGAGCAGACCCTTGGCATCGTACGCGTCGCTCGGCGCGACCACCTTCACGCCCGGGAGCTGCGCATAGAGCGCCTCCATTCCGACGTCGGTGTGCTGGCCGGCCATGCCGCGCGTGCGGCCGGCGCCGTCCTGCCACAGCACGAACGGCATGCTCGCCTGCCCGCCGGTCATCGAGCGGATCTTCCCCGCCTGGTTCTGCACGTACTCGATCGCATAGATCGGCGCCATCGTCGGCAGACGGGCCACCGCCTTCGAGCCCGCGGCGGCGGCGCCAATCGCAGCGCCGGCAATCCAGTGCTCGTCGATCGGCCAGCCGCGGCCCGAGGTCCGCAGCGGCCCGAACTCCTTCGCCAGGTCGAGCACTTCTCCGGTCGGCAGCGCCGCCGTCGGCACCTGGTACTCGTAGAAGAACACCATGTCGGCGTTGGCGCGCATCTCCTGCGCCACCCCTTCGAGCTGCGCGTAGTTGTACGATTTGTTGGCCATGGCTGTGTGCGCTCCTACGACGTCTGACCGGCGTTTCCCTGGTGGACGAGCCCCTTGCGGTTGAAGAACTGCGTCGCCTGCGCCGCCCCCGCGGCATAGGTGTTCAGCACGCCCGCCTCGGGATCGGGCAGCGGGCTCTGGCGCGCAAACGCGATCGACGCGTCGACGGCCGCCTGCATGTCGCGCTCGATCTTGGCCAGCTCGCCCTCGTTGGCCACGTTCTTCGCGATCAGCCACTTCTTGAATCGCGAGACCGGATCGCGTGACATCCACTGCTTGACTTCGTCATCGGTCCGGTACGGCAGACCCATGGCCCCGTCCTGCGCCACCCGGCCGCCGGCAAATCCCGAGTGGTCGTACCACCGGTAGGTGATCGCCTCGATCATGCTCGGGCCCTTGCCGGCCCGCGCCCACGCCACCGCGTCCTTGGTCGCGGCATGCACGGCCGACACGTCGTTGCCGTCGACGAGGAAGTGCGGGATGTCCAGCCCCTTCGTGTACTCCGACACGTACTTCGTGGGCACGGTCAGCGCCATCGGCACGCCCATGTACTGCAGGTTGTTCTCGTTGACGAAGATGACCGGCGCGTTGGTGTTGGCGCAGCTGCGGATGGCGCTGAAGTAGTAGGGCGACGCCGACGCGCCGTCGCCGAAAAAGGCGACGCTCACCTGTTTGGTCCCGCGGACCTGCGCCCGTATCGCGGCGCCCGCCGCCATGTAGAAGCTCGCGCCGACGATGCCGTTCATGCCCATGATCCCCTTGGACATGTCGGTGATGTGCATCGAGCCGCCGTAACCCTGGTTGTAGCCGGTCTTCTTGAAGAAGATCTCCGCGCTCATCTTGTTCAGGTCGCCGCCCTTGGCGATGAGATGACCGTGGCCGCGGTGGGTCGACGCGATGTAGTCGTCGTCGTTCAACTCGCTCATGACGCCGACGGCGACGGCCTCCTCTCCGACGTAGGTATGGAACGCGCCGTAGAGGCCGTCCTTCCCCGACACGAAGAGATCCTTCATGGTCGTCTCCCACTTCCGGCTCGCCTGCATCAAGCCGTACATGTGGAGCAGCTTCTCCTTCGGCAGGGCGGCCAGCGCATCGGACGCCGCCCCTCGCGTCGGAATGTCCTGCGGCGGCAGGAAGTTGACCGCGTCGCCCGCCTTCCAGTTCTTGTTGCCGCCGGGCCCGGCCGTGGCGAGGGTGACCGTCTTCTCGAACTTGCCGCCCGTGAGCCCCTGCGCGCTCACCGGATCGCCGAACGGCGACCCGCAGGCTGACACGACGGCTCCCGTCGCCCCCGTGGCACCAATCAGCTTCAACAGGCTGCGCCGATCGATTGTGCGGTTCTGATCAGACATCGAATCACTCCTTCACGTCGTATGCCCCGGACCGGACCGAGAGGAATCTGGAAAGACCGACTTGCCGGCTATCTCGCCTGGGGTTCCGGGCGATTCCGCCGAATGGTCGCCGCGGCCAGCCGCCCCAGCCACGCCTTGCCCTTGCCGCTCATCAGCGCCTGTTCGAGCGTGTCGAACTGGACGTAGGCCACAGGGACGAGCAGCAGCGTGAGAAACAGGCACAGGCTCTGGCCACCGATGATCGTCATCGCGATCGCCGAGCGCTGGTTGCCGCCGATGCCGAGCCCGAGGGCCGTCGGCAGCAGGCCGGCGATGATCGCGCTCGTCGTCATCAGGATCGGCCGGAGCCGGGTGCGGCAGGCCTCGACGATCGCGTCGTGCATCGGCACGCCCCGCCGGCGCAGGACGTTGGTGTAGTCCACCTGCAGAATCGAGTTCTTCTTGACGATCCCGAAGAGCAGGAGGATGCCGAGCGCGCTCCACAGGTTCAGCGTGCGTCCGGTCGCCCAGATGGTGAACAGCGCGAACGGCACCGAGACGGGCAGCACCAGCATGATGATGATCGGCTGCACGAAGCTCTCGAACTGCGCCGCCAGCACGATGTAGACGAAGATGCTCGCCAGCCCGATCGCCAGCAGGAGGTTGGTGGTCGTCTCGTCCAGATACTGTGTCTGCCCTCTCATGCTGAACGAGTAGGCGGGCGGCATGTTCAGCTCGGTCATGAGCCGGCGCATGTCGGCCGAACCCTCGTCGAGCGCGTGGCCGGGCGCGAGGTCCGCCTGGACCTCGATGGCGAACTGGCGGTTGAGCCGCCGCAGCTGCGTCGGCCCGAAGCCGCGGACCATCTGGGCGATGTTGTCCACGCGCACCTGCCCGCTGGTGGACGACGGCACGGTGAGCTTGCCGATCGCCGCCACGTCATCCCGCTGGCTCTCGAGGACGCGAATCTTCACCGGATACTGTTCGGCGCCGTCGCGGAAGCTCGAGATCTCGTCGTCGCCCGCCACCATCAGGCGCAATGCGCTGCCGATGTCCGAGATCCGGACCCCGAGATCGGCCGCCCGGGCGCGATCCACGGAGACGTGCACCTCCGGGCTCGCGTTGCTGTAATTGGACTTGGCATCGACGAGGCTCGGCAGCTTCTGCGCGTTCAGCAGAAGAGTTTGCGCGTAGTCGTAGAGTTTGTTCATGTCCGGGCCCTGCAGCGTGGCCTGGATGGCGAAGTTGCCGTTGCCGCCTCCAAGCGGATTTTTCGGGCTGATCGCCGGCGCCAACCCCGGATGCCGGGCCAGGACCCGGCGGACGCGGGTCATGACCTCTTCCTGAGTGATGTCGCGCTCATCGCTCGGCTTCAGATAGAAAAAGATGTGGAAGTGGTTCACGCGGTCGGCGCCGGCGAGATACGTGACGCGCGCCACGCCGTCCTGACCGCCGATCTCCTTGACCACCTGCTGGGCGATCTCGCGCGTGCCCTCGAGCGACGTCCCCTGCGGCGTGTCGATGTGCGCGGTGAACTCGCCCATGTCTTCCGCGGGAATGAAGGTGCGGCCGATCATCCGGTTCAGCGGAATCGTCAGCCCCAGGACCAGCACGGTGACAGCGAGGATGGCCAGCGGATGGGCGAGGGCCCAGTTCAGCGAACGGGCGTAGGCGCCGTCGACCCAGTGAAAGACGCCCCGCTCTTTCGTCTTGAGATCCTTTTCGGCATCGGCCAGCTTCAGGAACCGCGAGCTCAACATCGGCGTCAGCGTGAAGCTCACCAGCATCGAGACCAGGATGGCGAACGCCATCGTCCAGCCGAACGGGTAGATGAACCGGCGTGCGTAGCCGGTCATGAACGCCACCGGCAGGAAGATCACGATCAGCGACAGCGTGGTCGCCATGACCGGCAGCGCCACTTCCCGCGTGCCCTGGATGGCGGCCTCGAACGGCGTGCAGTTCTTTTCCTCGATGTAGCGGAAGATGTTCTCGAGGACGACGATCGCGTCGTCGATGACGATACCCACAGCCAACGTCAGGCCGAGCAGCGTCATGTTGTTGAGCGTGAAGTCCATGCTGCGCATGAGCGTGAACGTGGCCACGATCGACGCCGGAATGGCCAGCGCGGAGATGATCACGGCGCGCAGGTTCCGCATGAAGAGCATCACCACGACGGCCGCCAGCAGGCTGCCCCAGATCAGGTGCTCTTCGAGCGACGAGATCGACGCGTAGATGAAGCGTGAGTCGTCGCTGCTGATGGTGAGGGCCACACCCCGGGGGAGCGCGCGGCGAACGCTGTCGAGGCGGGTCTTGACCGCCTCGATCACCTGGATGGTGTTCTCGCCCGACGCGCGCCGGATCTCGAGCTGGACCGCCGGAGATCCGTCCTCGAGCGTCAGCACGTTCGACGTCTTCTCGACCGAGTCTTCGGTGACGCCGACGTCGGCCACGCGCACAGGCACGCCGTTGACGGTGGCGATGATGATGTTGTCGAACTGCGACGTGGCCTCGATGCGGCCAAGCGTCCGGAGGCCCACTTCCCAGGCGCCCTGTTCGATCGTGCCGCCGGGGATCTCGACGTTCTCCTTTTGAATCGCGTCGCGCACCTGCTGGATCGACAGACCGCGGGCGTTGAGCTTCTCGATGTCCACTACGACGTGGATCTCTCGCGCGAGCCCGCCGCTCAGCGTGACGGCCCCGACACCGTTTACCGATTCGAGCGCCCGCTTCACCTGCTTGTCGGCGACTTCGGTGAGCGCCCGGATGCTCATCTCCTTCGACGCCAGGACGATCGTCATGATCGAGTCGGCGTCGGGGTCTTGCTTCTGGATGACCGGCGGCAGCACTTCGGGCGGCACCGCCCGCATGGCCCCGGCCACCTTTTCGCGGACGTTGTTGGCGGCGTCGTCGAGGTTGCGCTCGAGCACGAAGCGCACGGTGAGGTTCGCCGAACCGCCGGCCTGGACAGCGGCCTGGAGCTGGTCGATGCCGGCGATGCCGCTGAGCGCGTTCTCCATCGGCATCACGACCGACGTCACCATCTCGTCGGGTGAGGCGCCCGGCAGCTGCAGCCGCACGTTCACCGTCGCGGGATCCGCCTTGGGGAAGAGATCGACACCGAGATCCCTGAACGAGAAGATCCCGAGCACGACGAGCGACGTGACGAGCATCGTCGCGAAGACGGGGCGGCGGACGCAGAGTTCGGACAGCATCAGTTCGTCTTCCCTTTGGGGGCCACCTTCATGCCGTCGGCGAGGTTGTCCACGTCGGTCATCGCGACCACGTCGCCCGCGCTGACGCCGCCCAGGATCTCGATGCGATCGCCCAGCCGATCGCCGACCTTCACTTCGCGTCCGACGATGGTGTCGCCCGTGACGACGTACGCCCGGTTGACGCCATAGCGGTACTGCAGCGCGGCGTAGGGCAGCGTGAGCAGCTGCTCGACGTGATTCGTCGTCAGCTTGACCCGCACGAAGGTGCCCGGCTTCAGCAGCCCCTGCGGGTTGGGCACCAGCGCTTCGAAGGGGAACGCGCGCGTCGGCTGGTTCACCGTCGGGCTGATCCGCGACACCGTGCCGGTAAACATCCGGTCCGGATACGCGTCCACCTGCAGGTCCACCGGCTGACCGCTCTGGACCCACGGGGCCAGGCCTTCTGGAATCTCCGCCGTCACCTTCAACGGATCGACGCGGACGATCCGCATCACCGGCATCTGCGCCTTGACCAGCTCGCCGAGCGAAATGATACGCTGCTGCACGTAGCCGTCGAACGGCGCGCGGATGCTGGCGTCGCGGAGTTGCCGCTCGGCCAGCTTGGCCGTCGCGTTCGACGCGTCGATGTCGGCGGCGAGGTTGCGGGCGTTCTGCAGGGCGGAATCATATTCCGCTTGTTTGGTGTGCAGGATGGAGTCCGCGTCGTCGAGCGCCTGTTGCGAGACGAGCTGCCGTTTGCTCAATTCGGCCGCCCGGTCGAATCCGCGCTTCGCCTGATTCAACTCGGCCGCCGCGCGCTTGACGTCCGGCGTCTGGTCGATGGGCGGCAGATGCCCGGGCTCGCTGGCCCCGTAGCGCGCCAGCGATCGGGCCAGCGCCGCCTTCTGCTGATCGACGTTGTACTGAAGCTTCTCGCGATCGAGTTCCGCGAGGACCTGTCCCGCCACAACGCGATCGCCGAGGTCCGCGAGGATCTTGCTGACGACGCCTTCGGCTTCCGACGACACCGTGACCTCGTTCTCTGCCGCCAGCGTGCCGCTCACGTTCACCGTCCGGTTGACGGCCTCGCGTTTGACCGGCTCGGTGTCGACGACCTTCGCGGGGCGCTGACGGGCGCTGCCGTCTTCCGGGGTCGCCGACGCGGAGCATCCAGCCATCGTGGTGGCGAGAGCGAGTGCGAGCAGAACCTTGGCATGCGACGAACTCGAAGGGGCCATGGGTCTCCAGAGCGATGCTGGGGTCCGGCGAAAACCCCTATACCTTGGGACGGGGCAGAATCCCTGCCAATACCTCTCCCGAGGGAGATCGCTTGGCTCACTAAGCGACTTGCCCGTGCTCTGCCTCTGCCGCCGTCCCGCGCCAGACGAGTATCATCCCACTGCCCGGGGAGATTGACGATGGCTGGGATGCGCGTCACGGTGGCTGCCCTGGCGGCCAGTGCGGCCCTCACGGTGGAGACGGGCGGCCAGGTCCGGCCATTCAGGCCGGTGACCGAGGCGATGCTGGCACGTCCAGACCCCGGTGACTGGCTGCACTGGCGGCGGACCCTGGACGGGCAGGCCCACAGCCCGCTGGCTCAGATCAACACGAAGAATGCGGCGCGGCTCCAGCTCGCCTGGGGATGGACGCTCGCTCCCGGCGTCAACGAACCAGGCCCGGTCGTGCACGACGGCGTCATGTACGTGCCCCAAGCCTCGGGCGTGGTCCACGCCTTGGACGCCGCCACGGGCGATCTCCTCTGGGAGTATGCGCACACGTTCGAACGCTCGCCGGACATCAGCCTGGCAAGCCGCCTCCGATCGATCGCCATCGCCTCCGACAAAGTATTGGTCGCGACGCCGAACGCGCACCTGGTGGCACTCGACGCCCGGACCGGGAAGGTCGTCTGGGACCACACCGTCGCAGACGAAGCCCTCGGCTATCGATATACGAGCGGCCCGATTGTCGTGAAGGCCACGGTCATCGCCGGCATGACGGGGTGCGAGCGCTACAAGGACGACGTCTGCTTCATCTCCGCCCCCAATCTGCAGACCGGAAAGGAGTTGTGGCGGGTGGCGACCATTGCACGGCCCGGCGAACCCGGGGGCGCGACGTGGGGCGACCTGCCGCTGAAGCTGCGCGCCGGAGGCGACGCGTGGATCCCGGGCAGCTACGATCCGGGCACGAACCTCGTCTACTGGTCGGTGGCCCAGCCGAAGCCGTGGGCCCGCATTTCACGCGGCACCGACGGCGACGCCCTCTACACGAATAGCACGCTGGCAATCGACCCCGACACCGGGAAGGTCGCCTGGTATCACCAGTTCATCCCCGGCGAAACGCACGACCAGGACGAGGTGTTCGAGAGCGTCCTGATCGACCGCGGCGGGCGCCGGTCGCTCTACAAGATGGGCAAACTCGGCATCTTGTGGCAGCTCGATCGGACCAGCGGCGCGTTCATCTCCGCGCACGATCTCGGATACCAGACGCTGGTGGACGTCGACACCACAACCGGCAAGGTCACCTACAAGCCGGACATGCTGCCGAAGCCGGGCGTCGAGCTCGAATTCTGCCCGGACATCCAGGGCGTTCGCGGCTGGCATGCGATGTCGTACGACGCGGGCACGAACGCGCTCGTGATCCCGATCCACCCCGCCTGCCAGAAGGCGACCTACCTGGATCGGGTCGAACGCGAGAACCTCGGCCAACCCACCGTCTACGGCAACAATCCCAAGTACAACGGCTATCAGGGCGGCCCCTCCTCCCGGCATCCCAAGATGCCCGATCATGCGGGGGCGCTCATCGCGATGGACGTCGACACCGGCCGCGTCCGGTGGCAGTTTCCGATGCACAGCGCGCCGTCGATCTCGACGCTGACGACAGGCGGCGGTCTCGCCGTGAATGGCGACAGCGATCGCAACTTCTATGTGCACGACACGGCGACGGGCAAAGTGCTGTTCCAGACGCGCCTGCCCGCTCCGCTCGACGGGTCGGCCATCACTTATTCCGTTCGAGGCCGGCAGTTCATCGCGGTGTCCACTCGGGCCGCCGCCCGTCGCCCGGGAGGGAACGCCATCTACGCATTCGCGTTGCCCGAGGCAGGCAACTGAGGAACGACTACTCCAAGAGAGGTAGACTCATAGGGTTGCAGGGCGGGCCATGTGGCCCTGCCGAGGGAGAGCACATGAGACGCCTCGTTTTTGCCGCGCTGACGGCGCTCGCCGGCGCCGCGATCTTTACCAGCACCGCGATCTCCGGCCAGGGCCGGGTCGACTCGCCCGGAGTCATCGCGCCCGACGGCAACGTACCGGCGCTGGGGAGTTACAAGGTGCCGAAGACGCCGTGGGGCGAACCGGACCTGCAGGGCACCTACAACGCCAACGACCTGCAGGGCATTCCGATGCAGCGGGCGCAGACCGTCGGCACGCGCTACCGGCTCAACGACGACGAGTTCAAGCAGCGCGTTTCGCAGCGCGACCAGAACGTGGCCAACGACAACAGCGACGAGTTCTCGCTGGACCGCGCCGAGGAGTTCGAGGCGAGGTTCGGCACCGTCGGCGGCGCCGTCTCGCCGCCACCGCACTGGCTCGAGCGCGCCAGGAGTGTCAGCCGCGTGTCCTCGTACGTCATCGAACCCGCCGACGGACGGATTCCGGCGCTGACGCCTGCGGCGCAGGCCGCAGCGCAGCAGCGCCAGCAGGCGCAGGCCGCCCGCCGTCGCCAGTTGAACGGCATCGAAGCCGACTGGACCACTGATCGCAGCAACTACGACCGCTGCATCAGTACCGGCGTGCTGAACTCGGTCACGCCGAAGATCTACAACTCGGGCAGCCGCATCGTGCAGGGCCCGGGCTGGGTGGCGTTCCAGAACGAGATGATTCACGAGACGCGCGTCATCCCCACGGACGGCCGCAAGAACGTGCACGGGGCGATCAAGAACTGGATGGGCAACTCGGTGGGCCGCTGGGAAGGCGACGTGCTCGTCGTCGAAACCCGGAACGTCAAACCCGAGTCGGCCATCAACGGCCAGCCCCTGTCGGACGACGGCGTGCTGATCGAACGCATCACGCTGTCGGACGCGAACACGCTCGACTACCGCATGACGGTGAACGACCCGAAGGTCTACGCCGGGGCGTGGACGATGCGGATGCCGATCCCGCGCGAAGAGAGCTACGGCTACTTCGAATACGGCTGCCACGAAGGCAACTACGCGATGCAGAATCTGCTCTCGGGCTCGCGCGCCGAGGAGAAACGGCGCGCCGAAGCGGTGGCCCGCGGCGAGAAGATTCCCGAGTACGTCGAGCCGGCACGCGGTGGCGGGGCCGGACGCGGCGGAAACTAGCGGCACGTAGGGGCAGGTCTCAGACCTGCCTCTCCCCTCCGACATCACCCGACTCATCCGCAGCATTGAGGCACGTGCGGCTGCTTTAAGTGCTGGTGCGCGGCCCGGACTGGATCATGATCAGTCCAGGCATGCCACTCCGCCTGCTGCCGCTCGTGGTCGGGCCCGCCATCCTCCTGCCCCTGGCCATCTATGCGTTCCGGCATCGCCGGGTCCGCGGGGCCACCTGGTATTGCACACTGCTCCTGGCCATTGCGCTGTGGAGTGCCGCCTACGCCTGGGAACTCGCCGCCCCCGATCCGGCGCAGAAGCTGCTGGCGCTCAGAATCAAATATCTCGGAGTGGTCACGGTGCCGATCGCGTGGATCGGCTTCGTCCTGGACTTCGTCGCGCGCGAGCGCGCCTTCGTGCGGCGCGTGTGCGGCAGGCTGACGGTGGTGGCGGTCGTCGCACTGCTCACCGCCTGGACCAACGACTGGCACGGGCTGTTCTGGGGCGAGATGACCCTCCACCCCGTCGGCACGCTGTACACGTTCGGCGGTCGCGGACCGGGGTTCTACCTCAACATCGCCTACACCTACGGCGTCATCTTCGCCGGATTGGCCATCCTGATCGTCCAGGCCATTCAGTCGCCGTATCTCTACCGCAAACGCACGGCGATCGTGGTGGTCGCGACCATCGTGCCGTGGCTGGGCAATCTGATCTTCGTGACGCGGGGTGAAGCTCCCGGCACAATCGACTCCACGCCGTTCCTCTTTGCGTGCACCGCCGTCATCGCGGCCGTAGCCGTCTTCCGCTACCGGGTGCTCGATCCCATCCCGACGCTGCTCGATGCGCGCATCGAGGTGATTGGCGATGGCTTTCTGATTGTCGACCGATCCCATCGCGTCGCCGATCTGAACCAGGCCGCGGAAGCGATCATCGGGCGGGATCGCGCCGCCGCGGCGGGCGAACCGATCGAGCGGGTGCTCCCCGACTGGCCGTCGCGGATCGATGGCGAGGTACGACAGGACTTGACCCTGGACGGTCCGGGCGGCCACCGCATCTATGACGTTCGCATCACGCCGATTCAGTCGCCCGGCGCGCCGCTCACCGGCTACGTCGTCCTGCTTCGGGACGTCACCGACCGCCGGCACACCGAGGCCGCGCTGCGGGACAGCGAGCTGCGGTATCGCGAACTGGTCGAGAACGCGCGGGATCTGATCTGCACCTGCGACCTCGAGGGTCGCATCCTGTCGGTCAATCAGGCGGGACTGGACCTCACCGGCTATACCAGCCAGCAGCTGGTCGGCCGTCCGCTCCTGGAGCTGGTCGCGCCGGAGTCGCGTGAGCTGGCGAGCTCCTTCTTCACCGGGGTCAGGCCTCAACTCCCGTCCGAACGGACGGAAATTGCGGTGCTGGCTCGTGATGGGCGCACTATCATTCTCGAGCTGGCCGGCTGGGTGCAGCGCCGCGACGGCGTCCCGACGGCGGTGCAAGCCATCGGCCGCGACGTCACGCAGCGGCGGCGCCTCGAGGAGGAATTGCGGCAGGCGCAGAAGATGGAATCCGTGGGTAAGCTCGCTGGCGGCATCGCCCACGACTTCAACAACCTGCTGACTGCAATCATCGGGTTCGCGTCACTTGCCGAAGCCGAACAGGTTCCCGGAACGCCGATGCATGAGTGGATCGAACAGATCCGGCGGTCCGGGCAACAGGCGGCCCTGCTCACGAGTCAGCTGCTGGCGTTCGGCCGGAAGCAGGTGCTTCGCCCGGTCGACCTCGATCTGAACCATGTCGTCGACGACATCCAGAAACTGCTGCGCCGGCTGATTGGCGAGGACATCGATCTCGTCGTGCAGCTGGCGCCCGACCTCAACACCGTGCGCGCCGATCCGTCGCAGCTGCAGCAGGTGATCGTCAACCTCGTCGTCAACGCGCGCGACGCGATGCCACGCGGTGGACGGCTCACCATCCGTACTCACAACGTCGAGATCGAGCCACGAATCGGCCCAGGCACGCAGAGTGTGGACGCCGGCGCCTACGCGGCGCTGATCGTCGAAGACACGGGAGAGGGGATCGCACCGGGCATCATGGAACGGGTCTTCGAGCCGTTCTTCACGACGAAACCGCTCGGTCGCGGCACGGGACTCGGCCTCTCCACGGTGTACGGCGTGGTCAAGCAGAGCGGTGGCGACGTCCAGGTGCACAGCACTCCCACGCAAGGTGCCCGGTTTACCGTGCTGCTGCCGGCGGTCGCGCCCGTACTGGCATCGGCCGAGTCGCTCGCGAGCGAGATCGCCCACGTTCAGGCGGTGGCGCCCGTGGCAGGCAGTCTCCTGATCGTCGAAGACGACACGGGCGTCCGGGCGTTGGCCACCCAGGTCCTGCGCGACGCGGGGTGGACGGTGTTCGAGGCCGGGAACCCCGCGGATGCGCTGGCGATTGCGGCGCGCGAATCGCAGCCACTCGATCTGCTCCTGACCGATGTCGTCCTGCCGGGCATCACTGGCACCGACCTCGCGGACCGCCTTCGCGCACTCAGGCCCGAACTCCGCGTCCTGTTCATGTCGGGGTATACGCCTGAGGAGGTCGTCGCGAGCGCCGCACTGCCGACCTCGGGACAACTACTGCGGAAACCGTTCATGCCCGGCACGCTCCGCGATCGGGTCGCCCAGGCACTGAACCGCCGCTCGGGCATCAGCGGCGTGTGACCCAGTCACGCTCTCGCCTCGCATCGACACAAGGGGCACCGGCGCCTCTCTGAACGTGCGATTCTAGAACCGGCAAGCCGCCAAGCGGCCGCCGGTCCAGCGCCATGAAGGGGAAAACTCGTCTCGTCGTCCTGGTTGTCGGCGCGATCGCCGCCGTCGCGCTTGGACTGCGAGCCGTCGGGCCGATCCGCGAGTACCGGGCCCGCGCGGCAATTCTCGACGCGATTCAGCCGGTGACACTGCGGAACTGCACGCTCGCGAGGGTCGGCAGCGCCAACGACGGCGGCTATCTCATGTGCCCGAACCTCATCGAGAATCCCGGCGCGGCCTATTCCTACGGAGTGGGCGCCAACGACGAATGGGGCTGCAGCATCTCGACGCGCTACCGCATTCCCGTCCACCAATACGATTGCTACGATCCGGCGCGGCCCGCGTGCGGCACGGGCGAGTTCGTGTTTCACAACGAATGCGTCGCCACACGCCGGGAACTGCTCGACTCGTACACCTTCGACACCCTGGCCAATCAGATCGCCAGCAACGGCGACCGTGGAAAACGCCTCATCGTCAAAATCGACGTGGAGGGCGCAGAGTGGGACGCGCTCCTGGCAACGCCTGACGAGGTGTTGGAGCGCATCGATCAGATGCCGATCGAGCTGCATCTCCCGAAAGGCGACTTCGGCGCCGACCGGGCCACGTTCCTGGCCGTACTGGAAAGACTCACGCGACACTTCTATGTGGTCAACCTCCACTTCAACAACAACACCTGCTCATCGCAGGCGGCACCCTTGCCTGGATGGGTCTTTCAGGTGTTGCTGGTGAACAAGCGCATTGGCATCGTCGACCTCGCCAAGGGGACGCCCGCCCCGAGCCCTCTGAACGCACCAGACGCTCCCGGCAAGCCGGAGTGCCAGTTGTAGCTGCTCACCGCTCGTGGCACCGCGGCGCCGAGCCTGGGCATCAGGCTACAATCGCCCGACGGTCTGCGACCCCGGGATTACGGCCGGCCCGCGAAGGAAGCCCTGAATGTCTCGCCCACGAGTCCTCGCCGCGTTCGCGATGGTCTACCTCGCGGCCATCCTGCTCGCGCCGCGGCTGTCATCACAAACTCCCCCGCCTGTACGGCCACCGGCGGAACTCCTGCGCCTGTCGATCGCGGCCGAGACGCCAGGTCTGGCGCAGCCATTCACAGGCATTACCGCCAACGGCGCCGTCGAATCGGGGCTGTTCCGCATTCGCTCGACCGGTGTCTCGACGGCCCCCGTCCAACGGGCCGCCGAGGCGTTCCTGGCTGGCCTCTCGGCGCCGCAGCGCACAAAGACACTCTTCCCGGTCGGGGACGACGAGTGGCGCAAGTGGATGAATCAGAGTTTCTACGTCAGGCAGGGCGTCAGCTTTCTCGAGATGACGCCGGCGCAGCGGGACCTGGCGTTCGGGCTCCTGCGGGCGTCGCTCAGCGCCAAAGGGGTGTCACAAACCCGCGACATCATGCGCCTGAACGAGACGCTGGCCGAGCTGACCGGCAACAACTTCGACGAGTACGGGGAGTGGCAATACTTCATCACGATCATGGGCACGCCTTCGGCCACCGAGCCCTGGGGCTGGCAGTTCGACGGGCACCACGCGATCATCAACTACTTCGTGCTGGGCGATCAGATCGTGATGACCCCCTCCTTTGCCGGATCGGAGCCGGCCGTCGCCCCGTCCGGCAAATACCGTGGCACGGCCGTCCTGCAGGACGAGCAGAATCAGGGACTGGCGCTCGTCAACGCCTTGACCGACCGGCAGCGCCAGAAAGCGATTCTCAAGTTCAGCAAGACCGGCGACGAGAACCTGACCGAAGCGTGGAAGGACAACGTCGTGCTCGACTATGCCGGCGTTCCGGTCACGGCACTGGATGACGCCGCGCGCCGCCGGGTGCTCGACCTGGTCGCCCTCTACGTGAGCAACATGGACGACGGGCACGCGAAGGTGAAGATGGACGAAGTGCGAGCGCATCTGGATCGCACGACGTTCGCGTGGATTGGCGACACGAAGCCGGGCAGCACCTTCTATTACCGCATCCACAGCCCGGTGATCCTGATCGAGTTCGACCACCAGCGCCCGGTCGGGCTCCGGCACTTGATGGATCCGGCGCTGCCGAACGTCGCACACGTGCACACCATCGTGCGGACGCCGAATGGCAATGATTACGGCAAGGATTTGCTGCGGCAGCACTACCTGCAGCACCCTCACCCGGCGCAGGGACGCTGACGGCTGCGCGCGCCGCACACGCGGCGCCATGAGTTGACTCGTGCGGCAGATCGCGCCGATCATGCGGCGTTCTGAACTCTCAACAGGCGGGGGATGCGAATGAGGATGCGATCGATGGTGTTGGTGGTGGCGGCGTTGGCGGTCAGCGCTCCGCTCTACGCGCAGGAACCGGTGGTGGGGGTCAAGAACCCCGAGTCGCTGTTCCGGGATCCGGATCCCGTGCTCAACAAGAACAAGCAGGCGACGCTGCACATCATGCGGGAGCTGCTGCAGTGCGGCCAGTGGGATCGGGCCGCCGAGTGGCTGACCAAGGCCTATCACCAGCACAACCCGAACGCGGCGGCCGGCCTCGACGGCGTCGTCGCCTTCTTTACGAAGGTGTTGAACGTCAAGCGCATCGACAAGTGCGACACGCTCACCTCAGAGGTCGTCGCGGTGATGGCCGACGACGACTACGTCACCGTGCTCGTGCCGCGCAAGTTCCCGGATCCGCGCACTCCAGGCAAGGAGTACTACACGTCGTGGTTCGACACCTGGCGGTTCGTCGACGGCAAGGCCGACGAGCACTGGGACCCGGCCACGATTGCGCCGCCCGCGGCGCGCTGAAGCCGGTCGAGGCGCCATGCTAATCTCGCTCGTCATCGGAGGTGACTCGTGAAAGCCGCTGCCTGTGCCCTGCTCGTGCTCTGCCTGACGCTGGTCTCGGCATCCGCGCAACAGGCCGTGCCCGAACTCCCGTTCCACTCGGTGCCCGATCCGCTCACGATGCCGAGCGACTACTCCTTCGGCGAGGTCGCTGGCGTGGCGGTCAACTCCAAGGGGCACGTGTTCGTGTTCTCGAGAGGCAATTCGACCGGGCCGGCCTACATGGCGACCGCGGCCCAACTGCTCGAGTTCGACGAGAAGGGCAAATTCGTACGCGAGATCGGCAAGAACCTGTACGGCTGGGCCTATGCCCACGCCGTGCGCATCGACAAGGACGACAACATCTGGGTTGTCGACAAGGGGTCCGATCTCATTCTCAAGCTGAATCCACAGGGCCGCGTGGTGTGGGTGTTCGGCCGCAAGGGCGAGGCGTCCCACCTGCAGGTGCCGCCCGACTACGCCTCCACGTTGTCGGCACTGCTGGCCCGGTCAGGCGTGGCAATCACGGCGCCGGCGAACAACGAACCCCGCAACCCACTGCCGGTGCACCGCGACAACGTGTTCAACCAGCCCACCGACGTCGCCTGGGACTCGAAGGGCAACTCGTACTTCTCCGACGGCTACGTCAATTCACGCGTGGGCAAGGCCAACGCCCGCGGGGAGTGGGTGGCCAGCTGGGGCTCGCTCGGCTCGGGACCCGGCCAGTTCGACACGCCGCACGGGATCGCCGTCTCGCCGAAGGATGAGATCTACGTGGCCGATCGCGGCAACCGCCGCATCCAGGTCTTCGACCCCGACGGCAACTTCCTGCGGCAGTTCACGGTCGACGTGCCGGTGCCGGACAAGGGCAAGGTCGTCTACGGCGTGGCCAATCCGACATTGAAGACCGGCTCGCAGGCGCCCGGCGCCCCCGATGCCCTGTGCATGACGCCCGGCCCCAATCCGGTGCTGTTCATCGGCGACCTCTATCCAAGCCGCATCTACAAGGTCTCGCTCGAAGGCAAGGTGCTCGGCGTCTACGGCAACCCTGGACGCAACCTTGGCGAGTTCGGCTGGATCCACGCGATTGCGTGCCCGTCCGAGGACGAGATCTGGGTGGCCGAACTGATCAACTGGCGCGTCCAGAAGCTCGTCACCAAGAAGAGCGGGAAGTAACACGCACGCGATGCCGCTCGCACCATCAACAAGGCCACGCCGTGCGCGGATTGCCGCCGCGGTGGCCGCGTGCGCGGCGCTCGGCCTCGTCGATCGCAACGCCGTCGAGCCGCTTGGTGCAACGCCGCAAACCTCGAGTGCCGCGTCGTCGGGCGGCCTGGAGGTCGTGGACGTCCGCGCCAACTTCTTCCTGATCGCCGGCGCCGGTGGCAACATCGGCGTGCAGGTGGGCGAGGACGGCGTGGTGGTCGTGGACGCCGGGTCGGCCGCCAGCGCTTCGGCAGTCGTCGCCGCCATCAAACGGATCTCACCGAAGCCGATTCGCTACGTCATCGACACCGGGCCGGATGCGGATCACGTCGGCGGCAACGAGGCGCTGTCGAAGGCGGGCGAGACGCTCTTTCCGACAACGCGGATCGGCGGCCAGCAGCGGGAGTTCATGGGACCAGTGGCCGCGATCCTTGCCACCGAAGGCGTCCTGCAGCGCATGAGCGCGGCGTCGGGATCGGCGACGTACCCGGCTGGCGGGTGGCCGACCGAAACGTTCCACTACGCCCGCAAGTACATGTACATGAACGACGAAGGGATCGAGGTGCTGCACCAGCCGGCGGCGCACACCGATAGCGACGCCTTCGTCTTCTTCCGCCGGTCGGACGTCGTGATGGCGGGCGACGTGCTCGACACGCGGCAGTTTCCTGTCATCGACGTCGAACGTGGCGGGAGCATCCAGGGGACGATCACGGCGCTCAGCCGCTTGTCCGAACTGGCCATCCCGTCAGGGCCGATCGTGTCGCGCGAAGCCGGCACCATCGTGATTCCCGGCCACGGCCGGCTGTGCGATCAGTACGACGTGATCGAATACCGGGACATGGTCACGATCGTCCGCGACCGTGTGCGCGACCTCATCGCGGCCGGGCGATCGCTCGAGCAGGTCACGGCCGCACACCCGGCCAAGGGCTACGTCGGGCGCTACGGCAACGAGGGCGGCGCGTGGACAGCGGACCGGTTCGTCGAGGCCGTGTACAAGAGCCTCGCGAAGGAGAAGCCGTGAGGCTCCCGATCGCCGCGGCCATCGTGCTGCTTCTGTGGGGCCTCGCGGTGTCCCCTGCGCTTTACGCGCAGCGGCAGGGCGGCGCAGCGCCATCTAGCGCGGTGCCCTCGGCCCGCGACTCGGCACCGATCGACCTGACCGGCTACTGGGTGTCGTACGTCACCGAGAACTGGCGCTATCGCATGGTCACGCCGCCCAAGGGAGAGTACCGCCGGATTCCGGTCACTCCCGCTGCCCTGCCCCTCATCAACGGGTGGGATCCGGCTGCGGACGAACGGGCCGGCAACCAGTGCAAGTCCTACGGCGCCGGCAACATCATGAGCGTACCGGGCCGCCTGCGCATCACGTGGCAGGACGCGGAGACCCTGCGCATCGACACCGATGCGGGCACGCAGACGCGACTCCTCCGCTTTCGCGAGGCTTCGGCGGGACAAGCGTCCGCGCGCGCGACGGCGCCCGGCGCCCGGACGTGGCAGGGCGAGTCCAGCGCCGGCTGGGAGCGAGCGGGCCCCGCCGGCGGCGGCAGCTTGCGAGTGGTTACTGCGAACCTGCGCGCCGGCTACCTGCGGAAGAACGGCGTGCCCTACAGCGAGCAAGCCACGGTGTTGGAACACTTCGACCTCGCATCGCTGCCCGACAACGCCCAGCTCCTGCTCGTCACCACGACCGTCGAGGATCCGGTGTACCTGCGCGCGCCGTACATCGTGAGCCCGCACTTCAAGAAGGAGCCGGACGGCTCAAAATGGGATCCCACGCCATGCTCATCAACCTGGTAGCACGCCGGGCCGCTCTCGGCCTGCTGATGGTCGCGCTCGGCGCCGGCACGGCGTCGGCCCAAGTCGATCTCACCGGCTCGTGGGCGCCGATCGGGACCGAGGACGTACAAAACGACTCGGTGCCGGTGGACTACCTCGGGCTGGCACTCACCGACGAAGGCCGAACGCGCGCCCTCGCCTACGACGAATCGCAGAAGTCGATGATCGAGCGGCAGTGCCAGGGCTGGGGCGCATCCTACCTGGTGCTCGGTCCCTTTGGCCTGCGGGTGTCGAGCGAGGTCGACGCGGTGACGAAGCGCATGGTGTCCTACACGATCGGCCCGTGGGAGGACTGGAATGGGATGACCATCTGGCTGGACGGCCGCGCTCACCCGTCCGAGCATGCCCTCCACACGCAAGCGGGCTTCACGACCGGCCGCTGGGATGGCAACGCGCTCGCCGCGCAGACGACGCACATGCAGGCGGGCTTCATCCGCAAGACGGGCGTGCCGCTCAGCGATCAGGCCACGCTCGACTGGCGGTTTTTCCGGCACGGCGACGTGCTGACGATTCTGCTGGTGGCCCGGGATCCGGTCTACCTCGCGGAGCCGGAGATCATCTCGAAGAGCTTCCGCCTCTCGCAGACGCCGCTCGATTACCGCGACCCCTGCGTCACCGGTTTCGAGGCGAAGGAGCCCGGCGACAGCGTGCCCCACTTCCCGCCGGACAAGAACCCGTTCGCCGACGAGTTCGTGAAGCTGTTCAACCTGCCGCTCGAGGCCGTGATGGGCTATCGCGAGACGCTGTATCCGGAGTACCGCAAGACGATCAAGGACACCTACGTGCAGCCGGCGCCGTGCGTCAACTCCTGCGGCCAGGCCGGCAACTTCGTCCGGCGCTGACCGCGTCGACGATCAGTTCACCAACGCCAGCTGCAGCCCGGCACCGTCGTCCAGCAGCATCGGCGACGCGTAGAAATTGCGCCCGTGCCACGTCACCGACCGGCCGATGACGACGCCGAGCGCCGCACCGAACACCACGTCGCTGGCGTAGTGGCGGTTGTCGTGCAGGCGCGACATCGCGACGTAGGAGGCGATGAGATAGGTCGGAATCCCAGCCTTGTAGCCGAGGTGCTGCTGCAGCACCGTGGCGGCCGCGAAGGTCACCGTCGCATGTCCCGAAGGAAACGAGTACGTCGTGCTCTGATTCCCGTCGGTCTGAACCGGGCGCTCGCGGCGGACGGCAGCCTTCAATCCTTGAGCGACCCCCTCGGCGAGCAGGGTCGCCTCGATCTCATCCATGCCGAGATGCTGCAAGCGCCCCTGGCCCCGCGCGCGGCCGAGCACATACGCCGCGACTGAACTGCCGAGAATCACCGGCGTGGATCCGATGATGTGGCCCGGTATCCACAGGTTGTCGGTGGTGCTGTTGACGAGATGGGCGTTGATCTCCTGATCCTTCTGGTGGACCGCGAGCGCCAGCGCCCCGCCGCCGGCCAACCAGTAGACGCTGTTCCACCGCGGCATGTGCTTCACGTCGTCGCCGAGGTTGTGGCCGAGAGAGGAGAAAAACCCGCGTGTCGGTTTGTGACCCTCTTCTCCAACCGCTACAGGAGGATCTTTCCCATCGGGCTCCTGCGTAGTGGCCGGCTGTTGGGTTGGGGGGGCCTCATCCGGTGCCTGTGCAGCCGCCGGCATCGCGGCAGTGGTGAGCAGCAGAGCCGCAAGCACGCATCGCGTCATGGCACTTCCCTCCGTGCATGACCAAAAGCACGGTTTGTGCCGAACCCAGCGAAACAGCTCGTCCATGCGCGCGAACACTGGAGGCCTCTATGTCGGATTCGTCTTCTGTCGAGAACGACCTGCGTGCGATCGACGCACTCAACCAGCGGGATGTGCAAGCCGCGCTGGCGGGTGATACCGCGGCGATGATGTCGCAGTGGACCGATGACTTCGTGCTGCTTCAGCCTGCGGGCCCCATCCTGCGCGGGCGCAGCGCCATCGCGGACACGCTGCTGGGAGCGGCGAGCGCCGTCGAGATCGTCGACTGGGTGTTCGACTTTCAGGAAATCAGAGTGCTCGGCGACCATGCCTTCGAATGGGGGACGTACTCCGGACACGTGCGTCCGCGCGGAGGTGGCGAGGCGATCCGGAGCAGCGGTAACCTAATGCGGATTCTTCAGCGCCAGCCGGATGGGGCCTGGAAGATGTCCCGCACGATATCTACGGTGGACCCCCCACAACCGTAGCCGGGCCTCCCCTCGACTCCATGGAGTTCCGCACGTACACATCGACCGTCCACACGAACGTGAACCGGCGACGTGCGAGCACGAAGCCCGCCTGCTGGATGATGTCCTGGATGCGACGGGGCGGATGCACGAACGCGCGAAAGCCGCTGCGGCGCGCCCGTCTGGCGTTGTCGAGCCATATTCCCGCTCGTACGTACCAGCGATCGCGTGGATACGAGAGCGCACACCCGAGAACGGCATGCTTCAGGGCTTCAACGAGTAGCGGCTGGTAGGCCTGATAGCAACACACAACCCGGTCGAGGGTGACCAAATTGGCCGAGGGCAGCGTGCCGGAGACCTGCAGGAAGTCGCCGCGCACGACGTGCACACGGCTCCCCCTCCGGTTCGCTTCGTCGGTGGCAGCGGTGACGTACGCGGCGGCCGCGTCAGCAATGACCGCCTCGGACATCCCGCGTTCGAGAAGCTCGAACGTGAGCGCGCCGATGCCCCCGCCGATATCGAGCAGCGACCCGTGATTCAGTCCGGTTTCGACGACCGAGTCACGAAGCAGGCGCGCCGTCGGCTCAAGGCGTCTATTCCGATACGACTGGAGCTCCTTCGCAGCTTTGGTCGCCGTGAACTGTCGGTCGACCGCACTGTCACATTCGCAGCATGAACAGACCACGGTGTGTCCCCGGCGAGACTGGACTCAGGGCGCCTCGGCATAGGCCGAGCGCGCGAGGGCGGCAATGCCGTTGGGACGCGCCCAGGTCGGCTGCTGCGCTTGAAACTCCATCTGCACGAGGGTGGCCGTCTCGTCGGCGGACTTCCCCTGCGCTTTCAGCTCGCGGGCGCGACTCTGAATGCCCTGTACGACCGACTGCAGCGTGGCGAGAATCGAGCCCGGTCCGATGTCGCCATGCGCCGGCACGATTGTCGCCGGCTTCATCGACGCGAAGAGGTCGAAGGCGGCGAGCCACGCCTTGATGCTGGAGTTCTGGTTGGCCGCGACGAACGAGCGGTTCATGACCACGTCGCCCGCAAACAGCACCCCGTCGCCTTCGACGAAGACTGCCGTGTCGCCCTTCGTGTGCGTCGGCCCGACGACGGCGAGGCGGGCGCGCACACCACCAAGGTCGAGGACATACTCGCGATCGAACGTGATGGCGGCCGGGCGCCGTGCCGCATCCTTCAACAGCTCGGCCGACAGCGGCGATCTCGACGCGAACGTCTCCACCTGCCGCATGCCGGCTTCGGTGAACTCCGCCTCCTGGATCGTGGAATTGACGTACTGGGCCGAGGCCGGGAACGCCGTGTAGCCCAGCGTGTGCTCGACGTGAAAGTGCGTGGTGACGATGTAGAGCGTCGCGTTGCGGCTCACCTTCGCGACCTCGCGCAGCACCGCCTCGCCGTTGCGCCGCCCCAGGCCGGTGTCCACGACCAGCGTGGCCCGCGAGCCGACGACGATGCCGATGTTGGGCACGAGCGGCACATTGCCATCGGGGATGGCGTAGGTGTGGGGACCGAGCATCACCGTCACGCCTTCGCGGACGAGCGGGTCGGGCGCCGGCCCGCGCTGCGCGAGCCCGGCGTGAGGAGCTGCGGCTAGCAGCAGGCTGAAGAGAGCGATCCTGGCGGTCATTGGCGGCAGTCTACTCCGGGTGGAGCGGCCGGGCGGGGCGCCGGCGGGAAGCAAGGCGGCGAGACGGCGCCGGGCGTACAGTACCTCTCGCGAGGTACGGCGGGCGACTAACGGCAGTGGTATGTTGCGGGCCCATGTCACAGTGGCTCAAGGGACTCGTGGTCGGAGGCATCGTCGCGGCGCTCGTGACCCTCGTCGCGACCGGCGCATGGCCGGGGTCGTCGCGATCGACGGCTCCGCCGATCGCACGGATGGCGGACGGCAAGCCGAATCTGAACGGCATCTGGGCCGCCAACAACGCCGCCAACTGGGACATTCAGACTCACCAGGCCAAACAAGGCCCGGTCATCGCACTCGGTGCCGCGTTCAGCGTGCCGGGAGGCATCGGCGTGGTTGATGGCGACGAGATTCCGTACAAGCCGGAGGCGGTGGCGCAGCGGGATGCCAACGGCAAGAACTGGACGGCGAACGATCCGGAGGTGAAGTGCTATCTCCCGGGTGTGCCACGGGCGACCTACATGCCCTATCCGTTTCAGATCGTCCAGTCGACTGAGCCCAACGACATCCTGGTGTCGTACGAGTTCGCCTCGGCGAGCCGCATCATTCACATGAGCACCAACCAGGAGAGCCCCACCGACACCTGGATGGGATGGTCGAACGGCCGCTGGGACGGCGATACGCTCGTCGTGGACGTGAAGAACTACGGCGACCAGACCTGGTTCGACCGGGCGGGCAACTACCACAGCGACGCACTCCACGTCGTCGAGCGCTACACGTTGCTCACGCCGGACGTGATTCAGTACGAGGCCACGATCGAGGACCCGAACGTCTTCACCCGCGCGTGGAAGATGAGTATGCCGCTCTACCGGCGCGTGGAAAAGAACGCGCAGCTCATGGAATACAAGTGTGTCGAGTTCGCGGAAGAACTGATGTACGGTCGTCTGAGTAAACAGCCAAAGCAGTAAACCTGGGAGGCGCGTGGCCGCGGGTCTTTAGACCCGCCTCACACCTGGGCACGACGAGGGAGTGCATGCGTAACACAGTGCTGGCATCGATGGGTGGGCTCGGAGCCGTGTTGACACTGGCGTGGTTCGTCTCCGCGCCACTCGCTGGTCAGGCGCAGGGCGGCACCACCAAGGACGGCGCCGGGGCCAAGTACGAGACGCCCCACACGTCCTGGGGGGATCCCGACCTCCAGGGCCAGTGGAACAGCCAGACATCGACGCCGCTCGAGCGACCGCTGAGCGGGGCCCTCGCCGAAAAGGATTCCCTGAGCGAGGAAGAAGCGGAGAGCGTCGAGTCGGCGAATCTCGCGAGAGCCGATGGACCGCCCGCCGCGGGCGACCCGGGCACCTATAACTCGTTCTGGTTCGATCGCGGCAAAGGGCTGAGCCGCACCTCGCTCATCATCGACCCACCGGACGGGCGGGTGCCGGCGTACACGCCCGCAACCGAGCAGCGTCTGGCGGCCGAGCGTGCCGAGCGCGCGAAGCGCGGGCCGGCGGACAGCTACGCGGACCTGCCGATCTGGCCGCGCTGCATCACGCGCGGATGGAACGGCATCGGCAGCAACTACAGCAGCAACACGCAGATCTTCCAGTCGCCGGGGTACGTGGTCATCCTGCAGGAATTGATTCACGAATCGCGCGTCATCCCGCTCGACGGACGCGACGGACTGCCGCCCCGGGTGCAGCAGTGGCTCGGCGTCTCTCGCGGGCGGTGGGACGGCAATACGCTCGTGGTGGAAACGCGGAACTTCGACCCCCGATCCAGTTACCGCGGTTCCTCGCCGGAGCTTCTCCTCATCGAGCGCTATACGCGGGTCGCGCCGGACGCGATCGACTACCAGTTCACGATGCACGACCCCAAGACCTACGTGACGGACTGGACCGTGGGGCGGCCGATGCGGCGCGAGACCGGCAAGCTCACGATCTTCGAGTACGCCTGCCACGAGGGGAACTACGCCATGGAAGGCATCCTGGCGGGCGCCCGGCTGCAGGATAGAGAAGCCGCGGCGAAGCGGTAGGCGCACGTACTCGACCTGCGGAGAGGAGCTCGATGAAACGCTTGGCTCTGGTGTGGATTGTGTTCGTCGGCGCGCTGCTCGATGCCTCGACGAGCTTTGCCCAGGTTTCCTGTACGCGCGAAGGGCTGCAGCGGACCGTCGATCTCTACCTCGCCGCCCAGGCCAAGGGCGACACGTCCGGCATGCCGCTGGCGACGGGGCTGGGCTACGTCGAGAACATGGTGCCCACCGATATCAGCACCGGCCTGATCAAGACGCCGATGACGATCGATCACCACCGCAGCCTGCTCGATCCGGCGACGTGTCAGACGTTTACCGAAGTGATCGTGACGAACAAGGAGAAGCCGTATGTCCTCGGCACCCGGCTGCGAGTCAATCACGACAAGATCGCCGAGGTCGAAATCCTGTGGACGACGACCGGGTATTGGCTCTTCAACGCCGACGCCTACCTGAAATATTCATCCACCGAGAAGTGGGACGTCGTGCCCGCCGACAAGCGCGATTCGCGCACCACGCTGGTCGCGGCCGCCAACGCCTATCTCGATGCCTTTCTCGAAGGCAAAATGGACCTGGTCCCATGGGGCGTGCCCTGCAATCGCACCGAAGGCGGCGCGCACACGGGCAAGGGGCTTCCCGATGACTCCTGCCAGGTCGGCGTCCCGAGCGGTGTGAACATCGCCAACCGCCGCTTCGTGGTGGACGAGACGATTGGCGCGGTCGTGGCCTTCTGCACCTTCGGCGCCGGAGGCCCCAACGGCGGCAGCGGCGCACCCGATACGCACCTGTTCCGCGTCGAGAACGGCAAGCTGCGCTACGTCCACACGCTGACGCATCTCCTGCAGGCGAATTTCCGCGGACGTGGCGCGGGCCGGGCAGGTGGCGCCGGACAGGGACCCGCCGGCGGTGGTCAAGGCGGCGCGACGGCGCCCAACGGTCAACGGTAATGTCGACACCCCGTCTCCGCCGTCGATCGCTGATGCTGCTGGCCGCCACCGGAGCGGTCCTGCTCGCGGCCACGTCCGTGGCCCAGCAGCGTCCAAGCACTCAACGCGTCGCACCGAAATGGACCGCGCCGCGCACGCCGTGGGGGGATCCCGATCTCCAGGGCATCTACACCAACAAGGACGAGAACAACACGCCGTTCGAACGGCCCGCTGACATGGCCGGCAAGCGCATCGCCGACTTCGGCGAGCAGGAGATGGCGGAGCTGCGTAAGGCGCGGCAGGAGGCCGCGGCGCAGCAGGCGTCGAGCATCGGCGGCACGGCCGAGAACGATACCGGCGCCGGTCCGCCGCACTGGTACGAGCACTTCGACGCGGAGAACGCCCAGCCGTGGCTGGTGATCGAGCCCGAGGACGGACGAGTGCCGCCGCTGACGGCGGCGGCGAAGGAGCGCGCCGCGGCGCGGCAGGCCGCGCGACGCGGACGGGGCCCGTCCGACTCGTACACCGACCGGAGCATCTACGACCGGTGCATCTCGCGCGGCGTGCCCGACTCGATGCGGCCGATCATCTACGGCGCGTCCTACGACATCACCCAGGCGCCCGGCTACGTCGTCATCCGCTACGAGATGATCCACGAGGCGCGGATCATTCCGCTCGACGGCCGGCGGAAGCTGTCGCCGGTCATCCGTCAGTACATGGGCGACTCGCGCGGCTGGTGGGAGGGCGACACGCTCGTGGTGGAGACCACGAACATCCACGACGCCATGAACTACCGCGGCGCGACCTCCGGCTTGAAGGTCACCGAACGCTTCACTCCCGTCGGTCCCGACCGGATCAGCTGGGAGGCGCGAGCGGAGGATCCGACCACGTGGGAGCGCCCGTGGGCGATCCGGATGCCGCTGAAGCGCGACGACACCCAGGCCATCTTCGAGTTCGCGTGCCACGAGGGCAACCGCGGACTGGCGAACATCCTGAAGGCCGCGCGCGCCGAGGAGGCACGGAAGAACTAGTTCGCGGCTCGGGCCTCGGTCGCCGCGGGTTTGCCGCCGCCCAACCCGAACCGTAGCGACGTGGCCGCGATGATGTTGCGCTGCTGCTCGATGTTGGCCGTCGTCACCGAGGCTCCGAAGTCGATCCAGACGCGCCCCGCGCGCACGCTGATCCCGGCGCTCGGCAGGACGTCGTCGTGCACGAGGCGCGCACCTCCGCGCACCTCCACCGACGGGAAACGGCGCTCCAAGCCCATGCTGCCGGTGGTACCCAGGAAACCGTCCTCGAGCTCCGCGACGGCGCCCCACGACGCGTCGCGATAGGCCCCCTGCAGACGGATCTCCACCGGCATCGTGGCTCGCACGTCGCCGGCGCTGCCCAGCGTAATCGCCCTCAGCGAGTCCGTACCACCACCGAGGCTCGCCATCTCGTACTGACGCTGCCACGCCTCATGCCAGTCGAGGTGATTCCCCACGCCGTCGGCCCGCACCGCCACACGCCAGCGATCGAACACCGCGGTGGCCGCGAGATCGACCGAGGAACCGCGGCCCGACGTCGACGTAATCCGGTTGATCGCCAGCGCCGAGGGGCTCGCTGAGTCGAAGGCCGCCAGCCCGCGCGCGTCGGTCGCGATGCGCAGATCGAAGTCGACATCTTCGTAGCGGAAGCCGCGCAGATAGTTGTAGTCCGCGAACAGCTCGAGGTGACTGTTTCTGCTCGGCGGGCCCACCGCGAGTTGTGCGCGGTAGCCGCCAGTAAACTGTGCCGCCGCTTGCCCGGTGGACTGATTGCCGATCCGGAGCGAGGCATCGGGCAGATACGCCGACGACGAGGCGCCAAGCAGGCTCACGAGCCGCTCGTCGAACAGGCCGGTGGTCTGAATCGTCAGGTACGGGCCCGCGCCGGCAAAGGCCTGATGGGTGATGCGCTGCGTTCGTCGCACGGTGAAGGTCTTGCCGAAAGCCGGCGATAAACGACCGCCGCCTTCGAGCGTCGCCGCTGGCTTGAACCCGCGATACACGTTCAGGTCTGGGCTCAGGTGCGCGCTGCGGATGTCGCCGATGAATCGCGCGCGAGGCAGCGACGGCTGCCGTCCGATGACCCAGTGGGTCGGCACCGCCGAGTACTCGAGGACCAGCGTCGGATCGAAATGGTCCGAGTCGAAGCGAAGCGCCTCGCGGTCCTTCAGCAGCTGCAGCAGGCCGAGCGGCACCACGAACCCTGGCTTGGGCGGACCGGCCGAATCGGTGAGGATACGGCCGGCATAGTCCACCCCGCCCAGCGCGATCTCGCGCGCATCCCCCGTCGAACTCTGCGCGTGCGCGGTCGAGGATGCGAGCCCTCCCCAAAGCGCGGCGCACACGGCGACCAGGCGAACATATCTCCCCATCTTGACCTCCAGCCAGACACCCGGCGCATTTCTCTCGCGCGAGACGGCTGTGATCTGTAACGGGAGCGAACGGGAGATCGCACCGGAGGCGACCGTGCGTGGCCGCGGATCTCGACGTTGCGAGGCCGCGGGTGTGGCCGCGGGTCCGGCCTCGTGTGGCCGCGGGTCTTCAGACCCACCTCAGTGTGTGTGTGGATCCGAAAAACGAATTGCCGGCGGCCGCTCGGGGCCGCCGGCGTCGTCAGTGGAGGTTAGAAGTCGAACTGCACGCCGAGCTTGAACAGACGTGGATCGAGAATGGTCGTGGGCGTCTGCCAGGCCGCACCGTACGTGGTCGTGACGCCCAGGATATCGTTGCGGTTGAGCAAGTTGGCCAGGTCGAAATTGATCGACACCCGCGACGTCTTCATGCGGAACAGTTTCGACATCCGGATGTCGAGCTGTGTCGTCCGATCACCGTAGAGCGAGTTCGGCACCAACAGGTTGTAGAGCACGGTCGGCGATCCGTTCGACAACGGCCGTCCGAGGCCGACGATGTTGCCCGCTGGCACGAAGTAGTTGGCCGGGATCAACGGACCGGGATTGTTCTGGAAGGTTGCCGCGAGCTGCACGTCCACCTTGGGAATCAGGTAGGTCCCGAGGAGCTTCAACTGCGTCTGCAGACCCTGCGTGACATGGCAGTAGTCGTCGGGCGTCGGCGCTCCGAACGGGAAGGTCGATTCGGGCAGCGCCGCCCGGATCTCGCAGTTGTCGGTCGTCTGCTTGCCGGTGGCCACGCCGCCCTGCACCGTCAAACCGTTCCGCATCCTCGCGTTCATCGTGAAGTCGACGCCGTTCCAGTGCTCGTACTGGTCGCCGAATTTCCGCGCCAGCGTGTTGAGGTTGCTCACCTGGCCGACCTTGTTCGGGTTGACGTCGTAGAACCCGTTCGTGGTGCGGCCGGCCGCATCGTCGGGCAGCGGAATGGTGGCGCCCGGGAAGCTGCTCGGGGCCACCACCGAATACCGTGTGTAATCGACCGACGTCACGGCGCGATTGTCGGTCACGGCGAAGTTGCCGGCCCAACGGCGGTAGTAGCTGATGTCAACCGAGACCCTCGGGGCGACTTCCTGCTGCACGCCTGCCGAGAACGTCTGGTTCCAGCCCCGGTTGCCCCACCCTGTATAGGCATCGGGGTCCCATGCGGAGCTCGGCGTGCTCAAGCCGAAGAGCGCGTTGGGATTGGCACCACAGAAGTCAGCGCCGCTCGCCCGGAGATCCTGCTGCGCGACGTTCGTCAGATCGCAATCGACGTTGAAATTGCTGTTCGCGTCGGTCCACGTCCGCGTGGCGTTGGTGGACAGATTGCCCACCGGGTTGCCGGTCCCGGCCGAGAGGCCAATGACGTACTTGCCCCAGTGTGCCTTAAGCGCGGTCTTGCCGTTGCCGAACAGGTCGTAGGCCACGCCGATACGGGGCGTCAGGTCCTTCATGCTGTAGAAGCTGGCCGGCGCGAAGGTGATGTTCCGAGTCGGCACGAACAGACCCGGCCCGAGCGTCTGCTCCGGGAAGGAGTTGTTGAAGTAGTCGAACCGCAGCCCCATGTTGATGGTCGCCCGTTTGATCGTCCACGCATCCTGGGCGTAGATCCCCATCTCGGCCGACAGCTTGTTCGTGGTGTGGATCGGCAGCGCCCATTGACGCAGCTGGTTTGGCACGCCGTTCACGAAGTAGTAGTCCACGTTGGCCGGTACAGTCTCGGAGAAGAGGTCGATCGTGCCCCACTGGTCCTGGAACCCGAACTTCATGTTGTGCGACCCGGTGACATACGACAGCGACGCCGCGAGCTGCTGGTCGTGCGGCTCGGTGTGATAGCCCGGAGCGACCGCCTGGTTGCCGCCGTGTCCGCGGCCACGATAGTTCTGCGGCTGGACGAACTGGCCCCCGGTCTCGTGCACCGTGATCAGCGTGTTGTATGGCGCGTCTTCCGGGATGCGATCGCCGAACGCCTCGCCGTGATCGCCCCACTTCACCGTCGCGAGGAGTTTGTTGCTGAGCGTGCCGGTCCAGCCCGCCGAACTCATGCGCTGAAGGGTGAACTGGTAGTCGGTGAACGACTCGGGTGACGTCGCCGCGGTCGCGTCGATCCAGGTCCGGCTCTGCGGCTCGTGCGAGGCGAAGAACTTGTGCTTCGGGCTGGCCTGATAGGTCACGCGGAAGCTCCCGCTGTTCTGGGTCGTGTTGAACTTCCCGAGCACGTCTGGTTCGGCCACCCAGAGCCACTTGCTGGCGTCGCCGGCGTTGGCGTTGCCAACCGAACCCGGAATGTAGGTCTGGTTGGTCTGCCAGCGCCCGGACACGTAGAACCAGAGTTTGTTCGGGACGATGGGGCCACCACCCGACGGGTTGATGTCGTACATCCGGTAGAGTTTGCCTGCGGACCGCAGGCCCTTGGCCTGCAGTTCCGGCGTGTAGTTGTTCGATTGGAAGTGCTCGTTTGCGCCGGTCACAAAGACGGAACCGCTCATTCGGTTGCCGCCTTCTTTCGGAATCATGTCGAAGAGCACGCCGCTGCTTGCCGACTCGGCGCCCTGGCCGGCGTAGTTGATCGTCCACTCCGCTGCGGTCCCGGTGTCGGCCACGAAGTTGGTCGCCCAATTCGTGGACAGCAGATTACGGGAGCTCAGGCCGTTGACCGCCATCGTCGTGTCGAGGAACGTGCCGCCGTGGATCGACATCGCCGAGATCTGGAGGTTGTTGGTGCCGCCCACGTCCTGCCAGCCGGCGCGGCCGAACTGCTGGCCAACCAAGCCCGGCACGAGGGCCGCGAGATCGTAATGGCTCCGTCCGGCCGGCAGTGCGGCGATGATCGCGTCGGTCATGACCGCCTGCCGCTGGCTGCTCTGAACGTCCACCACGGGCGTCTCGCCGGTGACGGTCACGGTTTCCTGCAATCCACCGACGGTCATTTGCGCATCGATGTTCACCACGCGCGCCCCCGTGAGCTCGACCCCTTCCCGGCGCACGATCGAGAAGCCTTGGAGCGAGAACAACAGGATGTAGGTGCCCGGGCGGAGATCGACGATCCGATACTGGCCGGCACCGTCGGTCACGACGGAGCGGGCGCCCTCGATCAGCGCCGGGCTCCGAGCTTCGACCGTTACCCCAGGGAGGACTGCACCCGACGTGTCTTTCACAACCCCGGCAAAGGCACCCTGCGCAAGCGCCGTAGCGGGAGCCGCGAGAACACACGCCAGACCAAGAAGGACCAAACGCCGCCCAGCACTAGTCATTTTGCTGTCTCCTTCGACAGGTCTCGCGATAGCCGGCCGCAATCTAGCACGAGCGTGGCCGCGTGGCACTCTCCTTTTCACCCTGACCCTGCGTTAGTGGCCCGCCAAGGAAGCCGCCTCTTCGGAGCATTCAAAGGGCATGGGCTCAGCCGGCATACCAGGAACTGACTAGAATCCCGGGACTGATGGAGAGCGGCGTGAGACGAGGGGCCCGGGTCGCCGCGTGTCTGGTCATCCTGGCCGGCCTGAGCGCGGCCTGTCATCGTGCGCCAGCACCGCTCGATGGTCCGTGGTTCATCGACGCGACGAGCACGTCGGGGCTGGTCTTCACTCACCACAACGGGAGAACCGGGCAGTTCTACTATCCCGAGGTCATCGCCCCTGGAGCCGCGCTCCTCGACAGTGACGGCGACGGCGATCTCGACGTGGTCCTCATCCAGAGCCAGGACTTCACTCCGCCGGACGGGCACGAGCCGACGGCGCAGATTCGCTTCTTCCGCAACGACCTGCGCGTGGCGGCCGACGGCACGCGCACCCTCACGTTCACCGACGTGACCGCGCAGAGCGGCCTGGGGCTGACGGGCTATGGCATGGGCGTCGCCGCCGGCGATTTCGACAACGACGGGTGCGTTGACCTGCTGGCGACATCGCTCGACGGCAACCGCCTCCTCCGCAACGACTGCCGCGGCGTCTTCACCGACGTCTCGGCTCGAAGCGGCCTCACTGCGGCCGGGTGGAGCGTGTCGGCCGCCTTCGTGGACTTCGACCGCGACGGCTGGCTCGACCTCTTCGTGGGGCACTACCTGACGTGGGATCCGACGCTCAATACCTCGTGCTCCGGGGCCTCGGGCCGCCGGGTGTACTGTGCGCCGCAGGTGTACCGCGCCCAACAGAGCCGGCTCTATCGCAACAACCGCGACGGAACGTTCTCGGACGTGACCAGTGCCGCAGGCCTCGCCACCCAGTTCGGACCGGCACTTGGCGTGTCGACGGCCGACTTCAACGGTGACGGGTGGATCGACCTGTACGTGGCCAACGACCGGGCAGAGAACCAGCTCTGGATCAACCGGCACGACGGCACCTTCGACAACCGCGGGCTGTTGTCCGGCACCGCGCTCGGACCGTTTGGCGAGCCGAAATCGGGTATGGGCGTCGATGCCGGCGACATCGACGACGACGGCGACGAGGATCTCATCGTGACCAACCTCACCGGCGAGGGTCACGACCTCTACGTCAACGACGGCACCGGGACCTTCGTCAATGCGAGCGCCGTGTCGGGGATCGGCCACCGAAGCCTCCCCTACACCGGATTCGGCGCCGGCTGGCTCGATGTCGACAACGACGGTTGGCTCGATCTGCTGACCGTCAACGGCGCGGTGCAGATACCGGACGCCCCCGCCGCCGACAGTGCGACCGCGTCGCTCGGTCAGCCGCAAGCGCTGTTCCGCAACCTCGGAAACGGCCGCTTCGAGGACGCGACGCGGGCGGGCGGGCCCGGTCTGCTGCGGAGTGACGCCAGCCGCGGCGCCGCATTCGGCGACGTGGACAACGACGGGGACACGGATGTCGTCGTCGCCAACAACGGCGGGCCGGCGCAGCTGCTGCTCAATGCCATCGGCCAGCGGCGGCACTGGGTCGGCCTGCGGTTGCGGACCGCGACCGGCTTCGATGCGCTCGGCGCGCGCGTCGCCGTGACCGAGCCAGGCGGGCGGACGCGATGGAGGCGTGCACGGGCCGACGGCAGTTACGCCTCCGCCAACGATCCGCGCGTCCTCGTCGGCTTGGCGAGCAGCACCAGCCCCGTCAACGTCCGCGTGATCTGGCCCGGCGGCCGCGCCGAAGAGTGGGCGCGCGTGGAGGTCGATCGCTACACGACGCTGACGGAGGGCGGAGGCCGCGCCCAGTGACCGGCCACCACCTGCGGTGTGCCGTGGCGATCCTGGTCACGGCCGCCAACATCGTCGCGTGTCGGGCCGGGGGAACCGATTCCGCGGCCACCGTTCCCACGCTGCCGGATCTCAGCGCGATGGCCGCGCCCGTACAGCAACAGATCCGCGAACAGTACGCACGGCTCTCCACCGCCTCGCCGGCGCCGGGCCCGGATCGGGCGCGAGCCGCGGATCTCGGGAGGATGGGATTACTCCTGATGGCGGCCGAGGCCGTCCCTGCCGCCGAGCCGTTCCTGGCGCAGGCGCAGGCACTGGACCCCGACGAGCCACGCTGGCCGTACTACCTGGGTCACTTGTACCGGATGAAAGGCGACCCGGAGGGGGCGGCAGCGCACTTCACACGCGTGCTGTCGCTGAGGCCCGACGATGTGCCCTCACTCGTCTGGCTCGGGAACCTCGCGCTCGACCAGGGACGCGCGGACGCCGCGGTGGCATCGTTCGAACGCGCCCTTACCCTGCAGCCGGGTCTCTTCGCGGCGCTATTCGGGCTGGGCCGGGCGGCTCTCGTCAGCGGCGCCCCTCAGCTGGCCGTGACGCGGTTCGAGACCGCCCTGGCCGCCGAGCCGCGGGCCACGGCCGTCAACTACCCGCTCGCCATGGCGTACCGCCAGGTGGGACGCGTCGACGACGCCGAGGCGCGTCTGCGGGCGCGAGGCGACGCGCAGCCGCCGCTGGCAGATCCGTTGATGCGCGAGCTCGTCGAGATCCTGCGCAGTCCCGTGGTTCACGAAACCCGCGGCGACCGGGCGCTGGCGCGCGGCCAGGCCGCGGTCGCGGTGGACGAGTTTCGACAGGCCCTCGCGCTGGCGCCAGATCGGCGCGCGCTGAAACAAAAGCTGGCCACGGCCCTGGCGGTCGCGGGATACGTGCCTGCCGCCGTGGCGTTGTACCAGGAGCTCCTGGCTCAGGATCCGAACTTCGCCGAGGCGCACTACAGCCTCGGGGCGCTGTTCTTGGGCAGCGGTCAGCTCGCGCCAGCCATCGACCGCTTCGCGGCCGCGGTGCGTGCCGACCCCGGCTACCTGCAGGCGCACCTGCAACTGGCGCACGCGCTCCGGCGAACGCGGGCGTTCGATCGGGCGCTGGCCGCGTATCAGGCGGCGCTCTCCTTGGACCCGCGCCTCGCCGACGCGCGGCTCGGCTATGCCGTCACGCTGGCGGACGCGGGGCGATATGCGACCGCGCGCGCCTGGCTGAACGAAGGCCGCCGGTCGCACCCCGACCGGCTGGAGTTCGTCGAGGTCCTCGTGCGCGTACTGGCCGCTGCGCCCGACGCAAACGTGCGGGACGGCCGCATGGCCGCCGACCTGGGCGCACAGCTCGTGCGACAGGCCCGCTCGTGGAGAACGCTCGAAGCCTGGGCGATGGCGCTGGCGGAGACCGGCCAGTGGGCCGAGGCCGCCGCGCGCCAACGCGAAGCGATCGAGGCGTTTCCGCGCGCCACCGCCGGCGCGCCGACTGCACTGACCGACAACTTGCGCCGGTACGAACGGCACGAGCCCTGCCGCGTGCCCTGGAGCACCGATCCTGTTTGACGTCTGGCGTCCCGACCCGCCCTATCCGTTCGTGCTGGTCTATCCTTGACTCGTGTCGATGGTCACAGTCCGGCCCCGGGCATGAGCGTACTGCCGCCGCTCGGCGGCCTGAAGGTTGTCGAACTCGCGCGCGTGTTGGCCGGTCCGTGGGCGGGTCAGGTGCTGGCTGACCTCGGCGCGTCGGTGGTCAAGGTCGAGAGCCTCGCCGGCGACGACACGCGCCAGTGGGGCCCGCCCTCGATCGACAACCACGACGGCACTCGCGACGCCGCGTATTTCCATTCCACCAATCGAGGCAAGCGCTCGATCGCCGTCGATCTGAGTCGGCCGGAAGGCCAGACCATCGTCCGCAAGCTCGCGGCCGGCGCCGACGTGCTCATCGAGAACTTCAAGGTGGGCGGTCTGCGGAAGTTCGGCCTCGACTACGACAGCCTGCATCGCCTCAATCCGCGGCTCGTCTACTGCTCGATCACCGGCTTCGGCCAGGACGGCCCCTACGCCAGCCGTCCGGGGTACGACTTCATGATCCAGGGGATGGGCGGCATCATGGACCTGACGGGCGATCCGTCGGCGGAGCCGCAGAAAGCGGGGGTCGCGTTCGCGGACCTCTTCACCGGTCTGTATGCCGTGATCGCGATCCAGGCGGCGCTGACCCACCGCGACACGGCCGGCATCGGGCAATGGATCGACATGGCGCTGCTCGACGCGCAGGTGGGGGTGCTCGCCAACCAGGCGCTCAACTATCTCGCCTCGGGCGATCCGCCACGGCGGCTTGGCAACGCGCACCCGAACATCGTGCCGTATCAGCTCTTCCCCGTCGCGGACGGCAGCGTGACCATCGGCGCGGGCAACGACCGTCAATTCCGCGCGTGTGTCGGCGTCCTGCAACTCTCTCATCTCGCCGACGATCCACGCTACGCGACGAACCCGGCTCGGGTGACCAACCGCGCGAGCCTCGCGGCGCTGATGTCGGCCGCGACCGCGACGTTCACGCGCGACGCGCTGCTCGCCGCCCTCGAATCGGCCGGCGTGCCCGCCGGGCCGATCAACTCGGTGGCGGACGTCTTCGCCGACCCGCAGGTCGTCCATCGAGGGCTGCGCCTCGACCTGCCGCGCACGGGTGGTGGCACGGTGCCCACCGTGAGGACGCCAATCCGGATGTCGGAGACGCCGCTCGTGTACGAGCGCGCGTCGCCCCGCCTCGGGGAGCACACCGCCGACATCCTCGCCGAGCTGGGCTACGCGCGGACCGAGATCGAGCGGCTGAACAGTGATCGCGTGGTCAGCGTGGCCGCGGGTCTTTAGACCCGCCCCTGCGTACGTGGCCGCGGGTCTTCAGACCCGCCTCTGTGCGTCCTGAACAGGTGCAGCGCGACCGCAGCCGCAAACACGATCATGCCGGAGATGTCGAAGATCGTGCCCGCATAGAACAACAGCAGACCTCCGGCCGTGGCCAGGACGCGCTCCGGCGTGTTGGCCTCGCGGCGCATCCAGCCGCCCAGGCCGGCGCTGAGCGCCACGATGCCGATGATCGCGGTGCCGACGGATGTCACGACGTCGCCGAGGGGCGCCTGCAACAGCAGTCCGAGTCCCTCACGGCTCGAGGTAAATGCGAAGGGGAAGACGAACGCCGGCAGCGTGTACTTCCAGGTTCGCATCATGGTCGGACCCGGCCTGGCGCCGGTGATCGCGGCCGCGGCAAACGGCGAGAGCGCGGTGGGAGGGCTCACCTCGGAGAGCACGGCGTAGTAGAAGATGAACATGTGCGCGGCGACGTCCGGCACGCCGACCTTGGTCATCGCCGGAGCCACCATCACGGCGGCGATGATGTACGACGCCGTGACGGGTACCGCGAGGCCAAGCATCCAGATCGCCAGCGCCGAATAGAGCACCGTCAGGAACACGTGCGCGCCCGCCAGATCGACGATGAGGCCGGAGATCTTCAGACCCAGTCCGGTGAGGGTCACCGTGCCGACGATGATGCCGGCCGTGGCGGTGGCGGCGGCCACCGGCAGCACGCTCCGCGCGCCAGCGTGCAGCGCCTCGAGCAGGCGTCGCGGCGTGAGCGCCGCTGCGCGATCGACGAAACTCAATACCACCGCGGCGATCATCGAGAAGAACACCGCACGGAACGCCGACATCCCCAGGACCAGCATGATTGGGATGCCGATGACGGCGAGGAAGTGGTAGCCGTGCCGTTTCGTCAGGACCCAGAACGGAGGCGTGTCGATCGGGACCGGCCGTGCCCCCGCGCGTCGGGTGTCGGCCTCGATCATCAGGAAGATCGAGAAGAAGTAGAGGAGGGCGGGGATCGCCGCCATCACGACCACTTGCAGATAGGTGATGTGCAGGAACTCCGCGATGATGAACGCCGCGGCGCCGAGCGCCGGCGGGCAGATGATGGCGCCGATGCCGGCGGCCGAGAAGATCGCGGCGCCCATGGCCGGCGCGTAGCCCGCTCGTTTCAGCATCGGCCACGCCACGGACCCGAGCGTGACGGTGTTGGCGACCCCACTCCCCGATACCGAGCCGAGCAGCAGTCCGGCCACCGTGACGGCGCGGCCCGGCCCCGCACCGCCGCCGGATCTACCGACGGCGGCCATCGACCACTCGAGGAAGAACTGTCCGGCGCCCGATGCCGCGAGAATCGCCCCGTAGATGGAGAACAGGATGATATAGGTCGACGCCACCTCGAGCGGCACACCGAAGATGCCCTCGAGCGTCATGTAGGTGGTGCCGACGATGCGCGCGACGTCGTAGCCGCGGTGGGCGACCATCCCGAGCCCAATCAGCTCGAGCAACGGCCCATAGAAGGTATAGACCAGGAAGCAGACGGCGGTGAACGGAAGAATCCATCCCGCCGTCCGGCGCGTGGCCTCGAGCACGAGCACGATGAGGATCGCTCCGAGTGTTCTGTCGGCGACAGACGGATCGGCCGCGTGGTAGATGAAGTCGTCGAACGTCAGGAGCGGCCAGAGCAGCGCCGCCACGGCGAGGCCGGCGAGGAGCCAGTCGGCCCATGACACGCGCGCACGATCGCGCGGGTCGCTGGTGGCCGGATACACCAGGAACGTCAGGACGAGGACGCCGAGCAGGAAGCTGACTCGATAGACCAGCGGCTGCACGATCCCCACGACCCAATACAGCGAATAGCACGCGAGCGCGATGGCGAGCACTCGTGCCAGACGGGATGGCCAGCCGGTGAGGTCACGAACCGGCGACTCGCTTTCGGGCGCGACGGTCGCGGCGAGTGGTTCGGCCGGCGTGGTTACCGCTTCCACACACCACGCTCACGGTAGTACCGGATCGCGCCAGGATGATAGGGCGCCGGCGAGCCGTCGATCGCGGTCTCGAGCGTGAGCTTGGCCCCCTCCGGATGAATCGCGGCGAGGTCTCGCTGTTTGTCGAAGATCACTCTCGTCAGGTCGTAGGCGAGCTCGTCGCTCATGCGCTCGTCCACGACGAGCACGTTGGCGACGGCGACCACGCCCACGTCCGACGTCAGGCCCGGATAGGTGCCGCCCGGCACCACCAGCCGGTAATAGAGCGACGGTCCGTATGTGGCCTGCAGTGCCGGCAGCAGGTCGTCGTTGGGCAGGAGCTTCGGCCGGATGCCCATGGTGCTGGTGAGATCCAGGATCGAGGCAGTCGGAATGCCGCCGGTCCAGAAGAAGGCGTCGATCTTGCCGTCCTTCAGGGCATCGACCGAGGCGTTGACGCTGAGCCCCTGCCGGCGGAGGTCCTTGTCCGCGTCGAGGCCCACGGCCTTCAGCAGCCGCAACGCCATCACTTCCGTACCGCTGCCAGGCGAGCCGGTCGAGACCACTTTGCCGCGCAGGTCGGTCAGGCGATTGATGTTCTTGCCCTCGAGGGTCGCGATCTGGGTGTAGCTCGGATAGAGCACCGCCAGTGTCCGCGCTCTCACGGGGCTCTTGGTGAACGCCGCTCGCCCACGCACCGCATCGTCGAGCGTGTCGCCGAACGTGAACGCGATGTCGGCCTTGCCCTGCTGAATCAGCTTCAGGTTGTCGACCGATGCGGCCGTGACCTCCGCGGTGGCATCGACGTTGGGCAACGATTGACTGATGATGCGGGCGATGCCGCCGCCGTACGGGTAGTAGACGCCGCCGGTGTTACCGGTGGCGATCGACAGGCGCGTCGTGCCGCCGTGGCGGCGCGCAAACTCGCGCGGATCGAAGCCGAGCACCGGCAGCGCCACCAGGACGACCGCGACGGCGACGAAGAGAACAGCCGGAGCGCGCGCCGTCATTTGGGTGGTGCGGCATTCTACACGCGCTGGGCTACACTGCGTGCATGGCGAAGATGTCGCCTCGACTCGTGCACGCAGGAGTGCTCCTGTTCACCAGCATCGTGGCCGGGACGGCCGCGGCGCAGACGCCGCCACGCACGCCCTGGGGCGATCCCGATCTCCAGGGCACGTACACCAACAAATACGAGACCAGCACGCCGCTCGAACGGCCGAAGGAGTTCGAGGGACGCCGCATGGCGGAGATCACGGCGGCCGAACAGACCACCGTCGCGCGGGCACGGCAGGACGACACCCTGGCCCGCGCCAAGTTCTTCGGCGGCGACCCCGAAGGGCTGATCGGCAATTCAGCCGAATTCCGCGATATCTACGAGATCTCGAAAGGCAGCCGGCCGTGGTTCGTGATCGATCCCGAAGACGGCCGGATCCCCTCGCTCCGGCCCGAGGCCAAGGCCCGGATCGACGCGCTGCCCCGGGCCAGCAGCAGCTTCGGCACTGGCCCTTTCTACAGCCATCTCGACTTCAGCCTGTGGGATCGATGCATCACGCGTGGCCTGCCGGGCTCGATGATGCCGGGTCAGTATGGCAATTCGTTCGAGATCGTACAGGCGCCAGGCTTCGTCGCGATCCGGTACGAAATGGTGCACGAGACGCGCGTGGTGCCCCTGGATCGCCGTCCACGGGTCGGGGGCCATTTGTCGTTCGACATGGGCGATGCGCGCGGCTGGTGGGAAGGCGACACGCTCGTCGTCGAAACGCGCCACTTCAAGCCGCGCAGCATCTACCGCAACGCGAATGCCGACTCGATGCGGCTCGTGGAGCGCTTCCGGCGGACATCGGCCCACACCGTCGAGTGGGCCGTCACGGTTGACGATCCGGCCACATGGACGCGGCCGTGGACGTTCTCAATCCCGCTGACGATGAACGACCGGGAACCGGTGCTGGAGTACGCGTGCCACGAGGGCAACCACGCGATCCACAACATCCTCAGCGCCGCGCGCACCGCGGAGCGGCCCACGGGCAGGTGAGGGCGCTTCTCGAGGCCAAGTAGGCAGGAGCCCGTCATGCCGACGTCGAATACCCCCTTTCCACGACGAACCTTCTTGCAGGGCGTCGGTGCGGCGGGAATGCTGCCGTTGCTTGAAGCGCTGACACCAGGGGCGGCCACTGCGAGCGCGCGGCAGGGACGGGGCAAGGCACGGGCGACGCCGCTCGTGGCCAACCTGATCTGCGGCGCGCCCCTCTACAACCACGACTTCGATTTCGCGCGCCAGCGCCTGCTGAATGCGCTCTACGAGGCGGGTGGCATCCAGACGAACGTCGCGCGGAACTACGACGACAGCGAAGCGATCGAGGCAGGCGACCTGCTCGTGAGCTACACGTCACAGGTGCCCGTCGACGCGTCGCGGTGCGAGGCAATCCGGCGCTACCTGGAAAAGGGAGGGCGGTGGTTCGCGCTGCACGCCAGCAATTCCGTCCGCGACAACAAACTCCTTCCGGGCATCCTGGGCAGCCGCTTCCTTGCGCATCCTCCTTACACGCACTTCACCGTGTCGGTCGCGAAGCCGGGCGATCCGCTACTGACGGGCATCGAGCCCTTCGAGGTAGACGACGAGCTCTATGTGATCGAGCAGAACGGCGAGATCGACGTCCTGCTGCACACGCGGTGGGGTGGCGAGGCAATGGGGCAGAAGTTCGAAGACAAGATGCAGCCGCTCATGTATCGCCATCGCGTGGGCCGCGGCGGCGTCGTGTACCTCGCCCTTGGCCACAGCGCCCGTGAGTTCGACACGCCCAGGCCTCCCGGCCCCGACCAGGCCATTCTGCGCGGCCCATGGGATCTCCCGGTGTACCAGGAGCTCGTTCGGCGCGGCATCGAGTGGGCGGCCAAGCGCCGCGAACCAAGCTAGGGTCGGGGGCACTCCCCGGAGGCCGGCCGGATCGTCCGATGGCCCCACCCGTACCCACGGCGATCACCTTGACGCCGATCCCTCGCTCCCGTTCGAAACGGGGACGAGCTCGTCGAGCAGGCCGCTGTCTTGGGCGCAGGTAACGAGCGCCGGGGTAACCCAGGGGTAACACTGCGACGGCGCTACCCCGCCACGACGCGCAACGACCTGCGTCTCGAACCCTAGCACCCACAGGGAGTTCGCACAAAATCGAAGAGTGCAGAAGATCGCAGGACAACGCGTTCAGAAATTCTCTCGCGCAGGAGGTTCCGCGGCTCAGACGACCGAAATTCGGCTCCGGCGACGTCGATGGGTTGCATGGGCGTGACGTGCGGCGCCCGTCGATTGCGCTCGGTTATGGTTGACGCACAGGAGGTCGTTCCCGGAACACGCTGCGCCCAACTCGTCGTCGAGACGGTCGCATTCAGCACACGGCGGCCGCGACAGTGGATTCCACCGCATCCGGACGTCCAGATTACCGCGAGGCGCGAGGGACGACGAGCGCTAGCATTATCGATAGCCACGACGCGAAGGGGACGACGAGAAAACCAGAATGCGGACTTGGTAGGACGGGCGTACGGCTACGGAGCCGTAGATGGCCGGCGATACGACAGCGGCGAACGTGATTCGACGATACAGGGCCGCGGCGATCGCGCGCAGCCTGTCACTGGAGGACGAATCGGCCACGAGGAACGCCGCGAACGGGACGCGACCCAGCAGAAGAACATCGTGAGCAGGAACAGCGGCGCCTCAGCGCCGACGCGCCACATGAACGCGATCGAGAGCACGCCGCCGGCGGCCGCGATCCGTGCGGCGGTACGGGCGGGATTGAAACCGACTGAGTGATCCATGGCGCGCTCGCGGGCCTACAATGCCGCCATTCTGGTGACAGGTCGGCCATCCGGTCAAGCGCCGGCATGAAGGAGGCTCGAATGTCAGCCGTGCTCGAACTCCTGCTGGATGACCTCGGCAAAGAAGCGAAAGAAGCGCCCGGCTGGATCACGCTCTGGATCGCCTGCAACGTGGCGCTGTGGTGGAACCCTGCCCTAGCAGAACCTTTCGGCGAATGCGCCCACGAGACGACGACGATCGCGACGGCGGCGTCGATCGTGTTGTTCTTCCTCGGCGACATACTGGACATCGTCGTCTTCCCGCGCTCGAGCCGGGACGGTAAACGCTTGGTCCGCAACCTGATGGTCGTCGGTTTCACGATCGGGACGTTCAGTCTGTTCGCCAAACAGCCCACCGTCGCGGTGCTCGCACTCGCGCCATGGCTGATGCTGGTCCCGCTGCACAGGAACTTGACTGAGCAAGACACGCGGACGGACGAGGAGAAGAAGAAGCGCGGAGACAAGGTCGAATGCCAACCGGTCGGGCCTGAGGCGCCGAGAGACCAAGTGGGTTGGATGGTGTTAAAGACGTCTGGCCTCGACAAGCAACGCAGTGACGCAGTCGGCCGGCTCAAGGTGGCGTCGGGGATTTACGACGTGTCGAAGGCGCTGGCGAAGCGCGCCGACCGCTACTTTTTCAAACCGCTGTGGATCGAGAACGAGTCGAGCAAGTTCGTCCGGAGTCTCGTGCCGCTCTGCTGGATCGTCGCCGCGTGGCTTGTGTGCGATCGCGAATTGGCGCCTGCTGCGCTCGTCGCGCTCGTGTCGGTGCCGCTGCTGTTCGCGTACGGCCGGCTCAAGAGCCACCACATGCAAGCAATCTACGCATTCGCGAACACACAACGCATCACCATTAATCTGATCGGGACGTCTGCGCTGGCGACGTGGAACGGCCATCCAGTGGCGTGGTGCGACGAAGGCAGGTGGCGCGAGCTGCCGGACAAACCGACGTCGCGCCCATACCCGACCGCCGAGGGAGCGATGTACTGACGCGTGTCACGTTGCGGCCATCTCCTCGACCAGCGCCGCGAGGCGACCCATCGTCTCTGCCCCGTCCTTCTCCCAGCCGTTGCGCAGCATGCCGTCGCGGCCTCCAATGCTGCCGAACTTCACGCGGTTCCTCGCGGTCGCCCTAGCTCGCGGCTTTGAGGGCGAGCTCGAACTGGAGACCCTCGGCACGTTGCAGGTGACCAATCACTTCGAACAAATTGCGCGCCTGAGGATTCCCGTCAGGGCCGAACATGCGCATCAGGCTCTTGGTGGGTCGTTTCGTGACGCGACTGAGCTCCTCGAACCCGATCGTCGCGTTAATGTAGTCGCGCAGAATCGCTTTTCCTGTATCGAGATCTCCGGCCAGGAGCGACTCCACGCCTTCACGAAGGAGTTCCTGCCGGTATTTTCGGTCCTCCTTAATGCGGGCCTGCACCGTTTCCTTGAACTCGCGCGTCAGAGGCATCGTCACGTCTCCTGCGACTTGCGCTTCTTGTAGTCCTTCCACCGCATTTGCGCCGTTGCGATGTCTCGGTCCTGGCGCTTCTTCGTCCCCCCGCCGAGCAATATCACTAGGGCGTCGCCGTCCTTGCCGAAGTAGACGCGATAGCCGGGTCCGAAGTCGATTCGGTACTCGAACACGCCGGCTCCGACGCCCTTCACGTTCGAGAAATTCCCCAGCTCCAACCGCCGCACGGCCGTGGTGATCTTTGCGGCGGCGATGGAGTCGAGCGCGGCGAACCAATTCCCGAACGGACTCGCGCCGTCACGCTCGAGGAACTCCAGAACCGTCAGCATGGCAATGGTAACATATGTGTTACCATAATTTTTACTTCCACGCCGCTCCCAGTCGCTCCGCCCCTCCCGAGCTGGCTACGTACTCCCGTGAATCGCTACGCAGACTGCGTAGGTGCGCGACCGACCTGATCCCGAGGCGGCGGGACAGGCTCCTCATTCCCAAACGAGGGGTTTGCGGCGTCAGGACCTGATCCGAAGCCGCCGAACGAGCCACGCCAGCCCCACCAGGATCAAGGCGGGCGGTTCGGGTACCGGTTCGGGTATTGCCTGAACAGGCTGCGCCGGCGACACGTCATAGCCGAACGCGTCGTGGAGCAACGCCAAATCCAGCGGACTTGGGTTCAGCCGGTGCCCAAGCATGAGCTCCGGGTTCATCAGATCGAACGGGTGTTCTTCCGGCAGGGTATGGGTACCGCCACCAGCTCCAGTCAGGCGCGCCGTGACCGTCGACCCTGTGTAGGTTCGGTTGCCGTCGTCGGCATCGACGACATGGGCCGCGAACGACGGATAAAAGATCGAAAACCCCAGCGCGTGAGCCAGCTCGTGCTGCATCACCGTCAACAGATCGAACCCTTCGGCAGCCGGACCGGACGCGCCTGCCTCGCCGTGAAAGGGATTCTGTCCGCTGCGGAACTCGAGGTCGTCGAAGGGCGTCTCGTCGATGAACCACGGAGTTCCACTGGTCCCGTCATCGAACGTGATGGTGGCGCCGATCGGCACACCATTGTCCTCGACAAAATCCGACGAGAAGGCCAGCGTTCCACCCAGACCGCTCGCTTGGATGGCGACGTTGAACACCAGCGCGCCGGGCAGCAGTTCCTCCCACTGGCTGATGGCGGCCTCGACCACCGCGCGTTCGGGTTCACCGACATTCGTATAGGTCGGCATGATTGCCGACGGCGCCGCCGCAGACGCAGTGAATACCAGCCCAAGCGTGGCGAGGGCGTGACGCCAATGCGCAAATGGCCTGGTCATCGACATGTGGCCGACGCGGCGGGCACGGGGTGAGCGTGCCCGCCTGGTCGAAAATGAGAAGAGCATTGCTGCACCCTCACGCGACGCGTCCGTTACGGCTTGTATACACCAATTTCGAGCGAGCGGTAGTCAGCATACCCGGTACCGCCGCTGGTCGAGAACTGCACCCGCACCAGCCGATTGCCGGGAGGGATATTCCGCGCCACGAACGTCATGCTCGCGGTTTGCGGCCGTGGGTTCGCGTTGGGTGACATGTTCAGGCAGCAGGCGTCGCCCGGGTGCGTGAGCACGCCGTTGACGAACACTCTCGCCCTCGCCACTTGCCCGGCTGAGACCGAGCCGAACTGCGACGAGACGCTCACCGCAATCGTGCACGGGGTGGTCCCTGGACAGAATACGACCGTATCCGTGTACGCATTTCTCCACGTGGAGTTGAGGGCCAGGAACCCCCCGTTGACGGTCTTGAAGTAGGTCCGGTTCAACACGCGGTTCAGGGCAGCCTGTTCGATGGCTTCCTGCTGCGATGGCGTACCTCCACCATCCTGCGATTGCGCACTCAGCGCCGACGGAAACGACATCCCGACCGTGGCAACGGCCGCCAACAACCACTGAGACCTGAAAGACTTTCTGATATCCATGGGGAGCTTCCTTTCATTACGCGGTTACCGTGGGGTCCGACGAGACATTCCGACCGTGCGGACGCGACCGGGTCGCGTCCTCTCTGCCGCCGTGCGGGCAGGTCATCGAGGCGTGTGATTGACGCGCCTCAGGATGCCGTCCGCCTCACGGCGGACATTCGAATCGGGGTCGTGCGTTGCGGCCTCGATGATCGACACCGAGTCCGGCCGCTCTTCGAGCGCTTGCAGCGCACGCACACGAACCTCCGGCGAGGGATCGTTGAGGCTCAATGCATGAAGGTTCTGGAGCGGCACATCGAGACCCGCGGCGAGCGCCGCGTCGAGCGCGCGCTGCCGGATGTCCGCGTTTCCATCCGCCAGCGCGGTGAACACATCTGGCAGCGCCGCGTCACCGGTCCGCGCGATCAGCTCTTCGATCGCGCGGGCGCGCAGGTCAGGATTCCATTCGGTGAGCTGGCGCTGGAGTTCTTGCGTGCTCGCCGACAGCGCGGCGGACACAGGCTCGATGTCGCCCGTACTACCACGCGGATAGACCCACACCGCGGCCAGCCGCTGCCCGGCCTTTGGCTCCGCCGTGTAAAGCACGAACACGTCCGTGTCGCGCAACAGCTCGCGAATGGTCGCGTCGATCGATTGGGCAGGCGTCCGGACGGAGAGACGCGCCTGCGAGATCGCCTCCGATACGGCCATGCGAATGCCGGTGCGCGATGCGATCAGCGACAGCAGTTGCGTCAGGGTGCAGTCGCGCACCTCCAGGCTGATCGAGCCCTCGCGGACGACGACTCGCGCGTGACCCGGAGCAGACCGTGGCTCCTGCGCGTCCTGCACCGCATCGTCTGATGTCGCGCACGAACTCCATGGCACTGCGTCGGCTGCCGCGGCCACGCTGCGTTGAGGAGGGGCGGTCTGCGCCTGCACCGGCACGACCGGCACGAGTGTCGCGCCCAGCACTGCCAGCCGGGCGACGAAGACACCGATGGAGATCCCACGAAGAGCGCACACTTCTGGCTGCATGACGACTCCCACAACGACGCGCGGTATTCCGCTAGAAACCGAACGGCGTCGGTTTCGTGTGGGGACGTGGAGACTTGCCCAGGGAGAGGAAATGCAAGGAGTACTTGCTTGCCTGCGTGGACGCCGTGTCTCCGTCCTTCTTAGGAGTTAACGACGCCAGCGGCGCGACCAAACGCCCGTCAGGTCAGGGCGCTTGAGGCGGCGAAAGGGCGGAAGGTGATGATGAGGAGACCTACGCAACGTGACGACGCCGCCGGCTCCGATCGGGGCCGGCAGCGTCTCTCTCGCAACGTTACGGATCGACGCGCACAATCGTCGGATTCGGCAGCCCCGCCACACCGTCGTAGGCCACCGAACCGAGGTACTTCGTGCCCGGCGTCAGCCCGCTGAACGTCAGGCCGATCGTGCCCGTGGCGCCGGTGACGGCCGCGGCTGGTGCGGTCACCGCCATGTTCCCCGCAGCCGTCATGCCGAGCCGCCAGGTGAAGAGCGTGAACGTCGCCGTGCCCGGCACGGCGAAGCCGTGGACGTACACCGTGTAGTTACCGGCGATCGGGTCGACGAGGTTGGCTTCCTCGTTCGAGGTTCCGCCGCCGCTGGCGGCCACCAGCGTGGTGCCCCGGTAGACATAGAGATCGATGTCGCTCGCCGGCGAGACGTTGGCGTTGAACAGCGAGAACCGGGCGTAGGACGTTCCCGGATCGATCGTCACCGGGAAGGACACGACGCCGGGTCCCATCGGATTGAAGGCGTCGCCCGGATCGTCGGTCACGCTGCCGTCCGTCGTCGTCGCTGCCACCAGCCCGCGCGGCGAGGCGGTGAAGCCGCCCGTATAACCGAACGTCACGTTGTAGTTGATCGGGCCGCCCGTGCTCGAGACCTGCGCCGGCGCCGCGAGCGAAAGCGGACGGACCACGACCGGGGAGCGGACGCTGTGCACCCCGTCGGTCCAGGTCAACTGGCCGCCGACGTAGGCCTTGACGGCGTCCCGCACGGTGTCGGACAGGTGCACCGCGGGCACGTAATGGAAGTCGGCGTTCACCGAGTTGGGCGTGACGTTGAGGAGGAGCATCCCGGCACCGCCGGCTTCACGCACCGCCAGGCTCTTGTCCACCCGCACGTTGCTCCCGCGATCGCACACGACGATCTTGCCGGCGACCTTCGCGGGATCGAGGGCGGGCTTGCCGCCGTTGACCGAGGTGCTGTAGCAGAGCGCGACCGCGGCCGGGTCAGCCCCAGTGAGGCCCGCCGCCGTGGCGTCGATGAGCGGCAGGAACGCCGTGGCCGTGGCCAGCGAGGTGCCGCTGAACGTGGTGCCGCTGCCCAACGTCACCGAGCCCTCGCCGCGGTCGTGCGTGCCCGCGGCGACCGTCGTGATCCATGGCGAGGGATGCGCGACGGTCCCTGACGCCGGCCCGCTGTTGCCCGCCGCCGCCGACACGAAGACGCCCGCGTCGGCGGCAAAGAGGAAGGCGACCTGGCCACGGCCTGATCGATCGCGGCTACGACATCGGAGTTGAAGTTTATACGGGCGGCTTCACCGCCTCGCCGCGCGGGATGCCGATGACGATGTCCTCGCCGGCGCGATCGACGCCACCCAGTTGATCCCACAGCCCTCCCGGCGCATCGAGCCCCAGGAACGTAGGCGTCGATGACGTGTCTGCGGTCTGCAGTTCGTCCTTGTTCACCGACAACACGCCGTTGACAGTCCGCAGCGCCTCGGCCTGCGCCGCCGAGAGCTCCGCGGCAAAGCCGTTGTAGGAATAGGTGTAGTCGTACACCTTGCGGCCGCCCACGCCGGCGATCGCCGCGTCGTGGCGTGCCTCGAGGTAACCCACGTACGCGATGACAGCCGGGTCGGTGCGATTGATCTTCCGTCCACGCGGCGGCTTTGTGGCCGCGAACCCCGTGATGCCGCCGGTGTAGGACGACACCGGGACCTCGACCATCTGCACGACGTACAGATTGTTCGACTCCTGGGTTCGACCGGCGTTTCCGGCGCCGGCGCGCAACGGTTCCTGAGCCTGGGGTGGATCCTGAGCCAGAAGGTGGGAAGAACCCTCGAACGCCACAGCCAATATAGCGACCGCGGCGACAGCAGAAAGGCTTCGAACCATGGGCCCTCCTTGTCTGAGTTTGATCGAGTGGCTGAATCGGCGGGAACCGTACTTCGCCGGTGTGCAGTGGTCAAGCAGAGTTACGAGCTCAACCGTGGTGGGCTGACGTCTCGGTTGGACGTCGCTACTTGTGGCCGTTCGGTGTGCGTGGCAGTGCGTCGCCCGCGGTCCGGTCCGCTGGATGCGTGGCCTGATTCGACACGAGCACCATCGGCTCCTCGTACGGCGACCGGTCACCGAACAGGCGGTCGAACCGAACGACCAGCCTGGGCTGCTGCGCGATCTCGTGCAGCGCTCCCGGCGGGAGTAGTCCGGTGAGCGCCGTCACATCCCGACGCGGCAGCACACAGAAGGCACGGCCCGGCGCGGAGAGAAAGCGCGCGACATCGTCGTACGTGACGAGCATGTCCACGCGATGACCCGAATAGAACACGAGCCCACCGGAGACGAAGGTGCCGTACTGGCCGACGCGATCGCCCCGTTCCGCGATCGCAGCGATGCTCCGGCCCAATGGCGGTATGGGCTCCAGGCCCTGCAAGTGCGGGATCACGAACATCGACGCGTAGGCGACCGCGCTCGCCAGCGTGCCGGCGATCGCCGCGCTTCCGGCCACCGGTCCCCGCCGCCGGCCGAGCAGAACGGTGATGACGCCGCCACCCATCAGGAGCAGTGGCAGCGCGAACACAGGCAGCGCCATCGCGGTGCCGGCCGTGCGCCGCAGGAGCGCCCATGTCAGCACGGACGCCGCGAGCAGCACCGTGACCACCAGTCCGGCACCGGCCCACCACAAGCGGCGGGCTGCCGCGTCCGTGCGGGCGCGATCGATGAAGAGTCCGACGAGCAGCGCCGCGGCCGGATAAGCCGGCAGGATGTAGTGCGGCAGCTTCGAGCGGGAAAGACTGAACGTGCCAACCACGACCAGAAACCAGACGGCTGGAAAGAGGGCCGCTCGCCGCTCGCCGGCGTTGAGGCGCGCCCGCGCCAGGGCGAAGTAGCCCAGCGCCAGCAGGAAGAAGGGCGTCCAGGGCAGCAGATCGGCGGGCCACACGTCGAAGTAATAGAGCAGGCCCCGGCGCGGCCCGACGTCGCCGCCAGCCCGCGAGACGACCTCGCTCACGAGCGCCACGTCCACAAACGCCTGCCCGTGCACCGCCACCATGTACACGTACCAGGGCGCGGCGATCGCCGCGGCGACAAGCACGCCCGGCACGATGCGCAGGCGGCGAAGCCCGCTCCAGTCGCGCATCGCCGTCAGGTACACCGCCCAGACGACAAGCGGGATCGCCGCCACCGGCCCCTTGCTCAACGCCGCAAGTCCGATGGCGCCCCACCCGGCCATCCAGGCCCGGCCCGGCGACACGTCCTGATACGCGCGCAGGAAGCCGTGCATCGCGATCATCTGAAACAAGAGCGCCGGAATGTCGGTCAGGCCCTGACGGGCGTGCGTGATGATGCGGAAGCACGTCACGAGGGCGAGCGCCGCGATCCAGGCCGCCTGCCCGCCAAACAGCCGGCGCCCGATCAGATAGGTGAACAGCACACAGCCAGCGCCGGCCAACGCCACCGGAAGCCGCGCCGCCAGCTCGCTGGAACCGAGAACCGCGAAGAAAGGCAGCTGGAGCCAATACAACCCGACGGGCTTCTCGAACCGCGGTCGGTCGTTGAACCAGGGCGTCAGGACATCGCCGCGCGCGAGCATCTGCCGCGTCGCCTCGGCGAATCGCGCCTCGTCGGGTTCCCACATCGAGACGCGACCGATGCCGGCGAACAGCGCAAAGAGGCAGACGCCGGCCAGGAAGAGGTGTCGGCCGCGAGGACGCGATGCGGGGGGGATGTCCACGGAAACCATTGCGCGGGAGATGCGAGACGCCCACTGAGTATGCAACACGCAGGCGCGAAGTGAATACGCCGGGCAGCGGTCCGAGCCGTTGCGCCGCCTGCGCACCGGAACTACACTCGGCTCCGCACATCCGCCTTCCCTATCGGCCCCCTTGCAGAACAGGAGTCACTCCATGCGTCGGAGCGTGTTTTTCGGTTGTCTGGCAGCGGCCTTCCTCGTCGGACTCGCGGCCGCGCAGAGCACTGCCCCGCCTCCCGATCCGCGGACCGTACGGCTCGAGGGCGGCCGCTTCGCGCCCCTGACGTACGACCAGATGACGCCGGAACAGAAGAAAGTGTTCGAGACGCTGCTGAACGGCCCGCGGCGCAGCGCCGCCGGCCCCTTCAACATCATGCTGCGAAGTCCGGAGATGGCCAACGCCGCCCAGCTGCTCGGTCTTGAAGTGCGCTTCAACTCCTCCATTCCGAGAAAGCTGAGCGAGCTGGCGATGCTCATCACCGTGCGGCACTGGATCGTGCACTTCGAATGGTATGCACACTCGCGCTCGTCGCTGGCCGCGGGGATCAGCCAGGCGACGATCGACGCCATCAAGGCCGGCACGCGGCCGACAGCGATGCCGCCGGACGAGGACGCCATCTATACGTTCTGCCAGGAGCTGTTGACGACGAAGCGCGTTGGTGACGCGACCTATCAAGCGGTCAAGGACCGGTTCGGCGAGCGTGGTGTCGTCGATCTGATTGGCGTCGTTGCCTACTATCAGATGGCGTCGATGCTGTTGAACGTCGACCGCTATCCGCTGCCGGCTGGAGTGAAGCCTGAGCTGACGCCGTTTCCGTAGACCGCATTAACCCGGCAAGCGCCGGTTGCGCTGCGCCTCGTCTACTTGCCCGGTGTCGAATCGACCCGCACCACACGGCCGGCGAGGCTCTGGATTGGCCGGTTCGTATGCCCGAGGTGCTCGAGCTTTGTGTACGCGGCAATCTGCGCCCGAGACATCTCGATTGGCGCCTTCAGCACGTACCAGGTGATGCCCTCGGTGCAGGGCGGTGTGGTCAGCGAACCCGCGTAGGTGAAGAAGGTCTTGTCAGCCGGCAGCAACGCGCCGGCATCGATGGTTTCTCCGGTGGGCGCTGTCTCGTCGCCTTCCTTTGCGGGCAGGCGCTGGAATGCCCGCGCGAGCGCGGCGTTCTCCTTGCCGACCCGGATGAAGACCCCCACGACGGCGGCTGGCCTCCCGGCGGCGTCGAGGTGAACGAGATGCATTTCGAGCGGGTACGACATGCCGTCCACGGTGTGCTCGCTCGGGGCGTGGAAGTGGAATTGCGCGAGCGTCCACGTGTCTTTGCCTCTCACGCGGCCGAGGCTGGAGCCCGCCTGGTAGGTCATCTGCACCGTGTGGCCGTTGTTGGTCATCGAGAGGCTCGACGGCTTGTACCCAAACACCAGATTCGGTACGTCCTGCGGCGTCGCCCCGCCTGCGCTCAGGTTGATGGGCGTCTGCTGTTTGCCGGTCGAGCACGTCGCATTGCCGGCGAGCGTGCCCCACTTCGCTGGACCGACCGACTCGGCGCCGTCCTCGTAGCCCCAGTGCTTTTCCTCGGCGGCCGCGGGCTTCCGGTTCGCGGACTCCAGCGCCTGAGCGCACAGCGCAGAGACCGCGACACCAAACGCGACGACCACGGGCCGGTTGAATCGCATCATTGGAATTCCTCGTTCAATTGGGACAGTCGATCAATACCGCCGATGGGGCCCCTTCAGCCGATCGTCCAGAATCAGGCAAACTGCAAGCCAGCTTCTTCGCCCGATATCAGGCACGACAACCAGTTCCAGCAACCCAGCTCACGACATGCGGTGAACGCCAAACGGCGCATGGTCAGTGTGCCTGGTGCGCCGATCCGCTATCATCGCGGGCGATGAAACCAGCCGATTCCATTCTGTTCAGTGGCGGCGCTCCGGGCGCCGAGGCGCGATTCGGCGCCTGTGCCGAGCGTCATGGCGTGGAGGAAGTGAATTTCACGTTCGATGGTCACCGGATCGAGCGTCATCGCGGCGTCCGCGTGCTCAACCACGAGGAACTGCTGGGGGGTGACATCAGCCTGGCCTACGTGTCACGGCTGATGAACCGGCGCTACACCGAGGGACCGACCCTGCGGAAGATCCTGCAGACGCTGTGGTACCAAGTGAACAGTGGCCAGGAAATCTACGTCATCGGCACCATCCAGGACGATCTCACGGTCCGCGGCGGCACCGGCTGGGGCGCGGAATTCGCCAAGCTGTGCAACAAGCCGCTGTATGTCTTCGATCAGGACAAGAACAGCTGGTTTGCGTGGACGGGTGACCTGTGGACGTCAGTCGGTGAGAACGAACCGGTGATTACCCACCCGCACTTCACAGGCACCGGTACGCGAACGCTGAGTGAAAACGCGGCTCGCGCGATCGAAACCCTCTTCGACCGGAGCTTCGCGTAGCCGTCGGATACTTCTTGGGGTTCCCGAGCGCACCGGCGCTAGAATCCCACTCAGGCGCTGAACGCCCTTCTGGAGGCAGCCATGAAGACGGTCCGACAGATCCTCCACGGCAAGACTCCCCTCATCTCCATCTCATCGACGGCGACCGTCTACGACGCCCTGGCCCTGATGGCCCGGCACGACGTCGGGGCGCTCGTCGTCCTGGACGAAGGCCGGCTCGTCGGCATGTTCTCCGAGCGCGACTATGCGAGGAAGGTGATCCTGCTGGGCAAAGCCTCGAAGGACCTCGCCGTGTCCGAGATCATGACGCCGCGCGTGCTCTGTGTGGGGCCCGACGACTCGGTCGAGGCGTGTATGTCGCTCATGACCGGCAAGCATGTGCGGCATCTTCCCGTCATCGACGGGAGCACGGTGGTCGGCCTCGTGTCGATCGGCGACGTCGTCAAGGCGCTGTTACACGAGCAGCAGTTCGTGATCAATCAGCTGGAGCGCTACATCACGGCCTGAGCGCGGGTACGGCACGAATCTGGTGGCGGCGGGCAGCCGGATCAGGTACAAGAACAGCGGTGTCGATCGCGCGCGGGATTATCCGCCGTGACCCTGGAGCGAGGTGGTCGTCATGCGGTCCTTCGTCCGAAGTCTGGCGGTCGCGGCGGCGCTCGCGCTCCTCGTGCCCGGAGCGTCAGCCGCCAGTGAGATGCAGGTCACCCTTCACGAGCCTGGCCTGGCGTTCGGGCCAGCGGGAGCGCAGCTCTTTGAAGGCACCTTCGACAAGATCTTCATCGACGGGATCTATCAGGAGAAGTTCGTCGGTGATGTCTCCCTCGGTGGTTTCTCCGGAGAGGTGGGATTCGAGGCCGGCCCCATGTCGTTGTTGACCATTAGCTACGACCCCGATTTCGACCGCGTCACCAGCCACTACGAGTTCGGGCCCGGCACGTTCACGCTCACCGCCCATTGGGACGACCAGTTCTTTAACCCTGTCGAGGGGAAGTACGTGGCGCCGCTCCTGGCGCTGGTGGTCGACATGAGGTGCGAGCAGAAACTGACGGCGGATCCCTGCGGCGCCGGCTCAGCCGGCTGGTCGCTCGGCGATGTATTCGCGTCCTTTGGTCCCGGCCTGTTCGATGACGCGCTCGCACAGGCTCTCGGCATCGCCCGTTCAGGGGGCGCCTTCTCATTCAATATGGATATCGACTTCGTCACAGGGAGCCCCGCTGACACCTTCCGGGTGGGGGGCTCGCAACGCGGCTCGGAATACATTGCGATCCCGGTCGCAGTTCCGGAACCGTCCATCATTGCGCTGCTTCTCCTGTCACCACTCGTGGCTCGGCGGTTCAGGCACTGAGGGGATTTGGCGCCGCTATCTCTCGCAGACGGTGACTCTGAGCCAACGCACCACCTGCTGATCACGAATCGCATCGCTGCGAAATTGAATCAGCGTCAACTCGCCAATAAAGGCTCCTCGCGAATCAAATAGCCGTGGAGGATTCGACGCGAATTCACTGCACGCACTGATAGCCGACGATTGGCTGCCGTAGTCGGACGAGTGATTCCAGATGCTTGTCGATGAAGAGCGGCTTCCGTACGCCCCGAGCGGATTGTGAACCGAGTTGGCGGCAGACTCATTGCAGTCGAAGCACCCGAGATACGTGTCGTAGTTGCGCCCGCCGTAGAGCGAGATTTGATTGGGCAACGCGGCGCCGCCGACGACGACAGCCACCTCAAGCGACGCAGGGCCAGCTCCACACGAATTGCGGGCCTTGACCCTCGCGTAGTAGGTCCCGGCAGGAACGCTTGTAAGCGTGAAGGAGGTGCCTGGCACCGTCCGCACGTCTGCGTCACTGGCTCCCGGTGTTCGACCCACCTCCAAGAGGTAATCCACGACCGATGTATTCGCGGGTGCATCCCAGCTCAGGGTGACGGACGCGCCACTGACGGAAGCCCGAACAGCGGGCTGCGATGGCACGGTGCACAGCGCTGAATCCGTTGCGTCAAGAGCCGTCGGAGCCGAACTCTCACCTCCGCACGCTGCCAGGGTGACGGCCGCGAGGATTACCAGCCCGCCCCAATGTGCGATCTGACCCTTGCACCCCTGGGCGTCCGTTCTCCTCGTTTGCATCTCACCAGAATCAACGGTTCAGACAGCACCTGTCAACAGGAGCCACAAACCAGGGTTTTGGAGAGGCTCGAGCTCGAGGAAAAGGCGGTCCGCACGTGGCCGTTGTCATTGACGATAATCGCGAGGTGACCCGCCGCACCGTACGCACCATGTGCCCGATGAACTGCCATCCCACGCTGTGCGGGATGCTGGCCGAGGTCGAGGACGGCAAGCTGCTGTCCGTCGCCGGCGATCCGGACAACCCGGACAGCCGCGGGTTCCTCTGCGTGCGGGGGCAGGCGTCGCGCGAGATCCTCGGCAACCCGGCCCGACTGACGCGGCCGATGATCAGGACGACGCGCGGCGACGCGGACGGGTGGCGCGCGGCGAGCTGGGACGAGGCGCTCGACCTCATCGCCACACGCATGCGCGCGGCCGGACCGGAAGGAGTCGGCTTCTGGTCGGGGCACGGCTCCCTCTCGACCAACTACGGCACGCGGATCAACGGGCACCTGATGCGCCGCTTCGCCAACCTCTGGGGCTGCCAGTGGTGGAACCCGACCATGATCTGCTGGGGGCTGGGCGCGATGGGCGCCGCCATCACCGGCGCGCTCGAGACCAACACCAAGGAGGATATGGGCGAGCATTCGAACCTCATTCTCCTGTGGGGTGCGAATCTCGCAAGCCAGCCGAACACGGCGCCGCACCTCAAGGCGGCAAAGGCGCGGGGCGCCTACGTCGCGACGATCGACGTGCGGCGCACTGAGGCCGCCGCGCAGTCCGACGAGGTGATCCTGCTTCGCCCCGGCAGCGACGCCGCCCTTGCCCTCGCGATGATGCACGTCATCGTCGCCGAGTCGCTGTACGACCGCGAGTTCGTGGCGCGTCACACGGTGGGCTTCGACGCGCTCGCGGCGCACGTGGCGCCCCTGTCGCCCGGCTGGGCGGCGCCCATCACCGGCGTTCCGGCCGAGCGCATCGCGGCGCTGGCGCGCCGTTACGCGACGACGCATCCGGCCATGATCGTCCTCGGCGGCAGCTCCATGCACAAGGGCTCGAACGGCTGGCTGGGGGCGCGGGCGGTCACCTGCCTGCCTGCGCTGACGGGCGAGCTCGGCGTGGCTGGCGGCGGCCTCGGCCCGCGGCACGCCAGCCGCAGTCACGGACAGGGGCTGAACGACATCACGCTGCCGGAACGCCGTCCACCGGGCGATTACGTTCCTTCGCAGATGCCGCGCATCACCGAAGCGCTGGCAGACGGCCGGCTGAAGGTGATGCTGCTGTTCGGCACCGACATGCTGTCCTCGTATGCGGACGCCGGCGCGGTGGCGAAGGGTCTGGCGCGCACCGACCTCGTCGTCTCGCACGAGCTCTTCATGAACGACACCGCGCGGCGCGTCGCCGACGTGGTGCTGCCCTCGACCTGCTGGCTGGAAGAACTCGGCGCGAAGAGCACCAACACGCATCTCTATCTCATGGAGCGCGCGCTCGAGGCGGCCGGGGAGACGCGGCCGGTGTCTTTCGTGCTGCGCGAGCTCGCCAGCCGTCTCAACATCGCCGACTTCCACCCATGGGCGGACGACGAGGCCCTGATCGACGCGCTGATCGACCATCCGTCCACCGGCCACGCCACGGTCGCCGCACTGCGCGCCGAGGGCGGACTGCGCGCGCTGCGCATCTCGCATGTCGCCCACCCCGATCGCCGCTTCCCGACCCCGTCCGGGAAGATCGAGTTCGCCTCCGGGCATGCGGCGGGCCTCGGGTTGCCTGCGCTTCCGGTGCACGAAGCGATTGCGGTGGAGAGCGCGTATCCGCTCGCGTTCCGGCAAGGGCGTACGCTCAGCCAGTTCCACGGCTTCTACGACCAGGGAAGGGCGCTTCCCATGCTGGCGCGGCTCGATCCCGAACCGAAGCTCTGGATTTCACCGCCGGATGCCGCGGCACGCGGCGTGTCGGACGGCGCGGCGATCCGCATCTACAACCAGCGCGGCGAGATGCGCTGCCGCGCCCAGGTTACCGATCGCGTGCCGGCCGGAACGGTCTGGATGCGCGATGGCTGGACGGGATTGAACAACCTCACCTCGGGCGCGGCCGTGCTGCCCGACGCGGCGGTCGAGACGTTCGGGTTTTCCGCCGGCCAGGCAGCCTTCGACGCTGCTGTCGAAGTGGCGCCGGCCTAGTCCCCTGGCGTCAGTTCTTCCTGTCGACTCTACGGCGCCTGACAGGCGAAGTTGGCAGCGTCGTCGATGCTGCCGGTGCCGGAGTATCGCGCCACCTGCGGATACGGGCAGAGCGGGCGCGTGCGGTCAACACGGCTGTTCGTGCCGTGCGACGCCTCGACACGCGCGGGCGCCTTGCCGCGCTCCACCCAGTCCTCGAGCGCCTTGACCTTGTCGAACGTGTCGGGGCCTTCGCCGCCGCCGCAGTGGCCCATGCCCGGCGCCATGAACAGCCGGACGTGCTCGCTGGACTTCGCCGCGCCGCCCAGGTGCGCCACGACCTGCTCGTAATACTTGATGGTGTTCGGCGGCGGCACCAGCGAATCGCTCCAGCCGTGATACAGGATCAACTTGCCGCCGTGCGAGAAGAACGCCCGCATGTCCGGATTCGTGGCGTTCATGATCAGGTTCTCGGGCAGGTCGCCCTTCACGACGTCCTTGTCGAAGTCGAACGTCTTCCAGTCCCAGTTCGGATCCTTGAACACGACGTAGCGATACTGGTCGTAAGTCATGGCCTGCAGCTCGGGGCCAGCGGCTTGCGCGCCCCACCCGAGCTCGCTGCCGGGCACGAACGACGCGAAGAGCTCTTTCTTGGTGCGCGGGTTCACCGCGCTCGAGTAGATCTGCGTGGCTGCCGCCACCTGCGGCGCCGTGAGGCACGACGGGCCGTCGCCTTCCTTGCAGAGCAGCACCGCCGGATCGAACCGGCACTGGCGCGGATCGTCGATCAGACCGTCCTTCAGCCCGTCGCCCGCATCGCACGCCGCCAGCGCCGCCTGGTGAATGACCGGATACTTGGCGGGCGGGATGTAGCGCGCCTGATCCCTCAGCACCGCGTCGGCGATCCAGAGCGAGATGGCGGTGCGGTTGGCCGGCGCGCCGGCGATGATGCCGTCGTAGTCCTCCGGGAACATCTGCGCGGCCTTGAGTCCCTGTCGTCCGCCCGTCGAACAGCCGTTCCAATAGGACAGTTTCGGGCCCGAGCCGTAGAAGGCCTCGATGATCTTCTTGGCCTTCGCGGTCATCTCGTGCTCGGAGCGCCACGCGAAATCCACGAGCTTCTCGGGATGCCCGAGCGCGAAGGTCCCGCGGCCGCCGACGTGACCGGTGTCGGTCGACGCCGTGGCATAGCCGCCTTGCAGCGCCGCGGCCATGTCAGAATAGCTGATGACGCCCGCCCAGCCACCGTTGCCGACAGCCTGATACTTGCCGTTCCAGGCCGTGTTGCCTGGCGCGCCCTCGGCGCGCGGCATTGGCAGCCAGACCTCGATCTTGATGTCGGAGTCGCTCGTCGGCGTCAGCGTCGCGGCGACGCGGCAGAACCCAGCCAGCGCCTTGTACGGGTCCGGGCCGCGCTGCGGGCCGCCGGGCGGCTGGAACGTGCCAGGGGCCACGACCTCCGCCGTCGTGACGGCCGTGTCCTTGAGCGACAGCTTCGTCAGGCTCTCGCACGAGGCGGCCAACGCGCTCCCAGCGGGCAGGCAGGCCAGCGCAGCCACGGCGCACCCCATCGACATCTTCTTCATCGAGCCTCTCCAGTGAGCCATCGACACGCCCTACCGGGACGTCTCTGCGGTGCGGCGTTCTTGCACGCGAGCGCCTCTCATGATGTTCTGCAGCGCGTAGTTGCCCTCATGACACGCGTACTCGAACATGCCGTACCGATCGTCGCGCCCGAGGTCGAACCGTATCGTGAACGGCGCGGTCCAGGTCATCGGGTCATTGATCGTGAGCGAATAGCTGATCGTCGTATCGCCCGTGCGGGTGAAGCGTTCGGTCACTTTCAGCGCGTCGCTGGCGCCCGCGCCGTTCATGCCCACGCCCATCCGATCGAGGAAGTTCGTGGTCTCGACGACCAGCGTGTCGCCCTCCCAGTGCCCGCGCGAGTCTCCGAGGTGGCTTCGGATTGCCGGACCCGGGTGCGGACGGCCGTCGAGCGGCACGATGCGCGACTCGTGGATCATCTCGTTCACGATCGTCACGTAGCCGGGCGACTGCACGATCGCGTTCCCGTTGTTGTAGCCGCTGGGCAGAACCGAGCCGGTGAGGCCGCGCGTGATGCAGCGCTCGGTCAGATTGAAATCGGTGTACGAGGCCGAGCCGCCAGACTCGCGCGCGCGCCTGTCGGCGAGGCGCTTCTGCGCAGCCGGCGTGAGCGCCGGCATGCGGCCGTTCGGCGGATCGACGATCAACGACGCCTGGCGCTGTGGCTCGGACCGTTCGAACCAATGCTGCGGTGGCGACTGTCCCCCACCCACTTGACCGAAGGGGATGCTCGGGTGCTCGAAATCGAAGTCCGCGAGGTCTTGATCTTTCTGGCGGGCGGACTGCGACTGACGCTCGGCGAATTCGGCGTCGGTGAGCGTGTCGCGCGTGCCGAACGACTCGGGACGCTGCAGGGGAATGGCGGCCGCGCGGCTGCCGGGCCACCGCCCTTCGAGATCCGGATCGCCCCACGGCGTCCGTGGCGGGTGGTAGGTTTGAGCCGTGCCACGCGTTGCTGGCGGCGCGGTGGGGCCTTGCGCCTCAGCGACGAGGACGAACCCGACGACGGCGGATGCCGCAAGTAGTGCGGCGCTGATCTGACGCATACACTTCCTCCATCCTTACCGAGGAGACGCACGGTGCACACAGCGAGCACCGTCCATCGCCCGCGGCTAGCGGGATGCGGCGGCCCGCTCCTCGGCACGTGCGCCGGCCAGGATGCCGGCCATGCCGTAGTTGCCCTCGTGGCAGCCGTATTCCCACATCGGATGATCGGCACGCGACAAGGGGATCATCAGGCTCCACGGCTTCGTCCACGTACCGGGGTCGTTGATCGTGATCTCGTATTTCAACGTGTCCGGCCCGGTCCGGGAAAAGCGCTCGACGACATGCAGTTGCTCGCTGGATCGGCTCATGAAGCTGGCGGCCTTGTAGTTGGCCGTATCCACCACGAGGGTGTCGCCCTCCCAATGTCCGCGCGAGTCTCCGAGCCACTGCCGGACCGTGGGCGCAAGGTGGGAACGCGGATCCAGGGTGATCACACGAGTATCGTGAATCATCTCCATGGTGAGGGCCACCGCGTTCGGCGTCTGTACGATCTCGTAGGCGCTCTGGTATCCAGCCACCAGGCTCGGCGAACCATAGGTGATGCAGCGTTCCTGCAACGCCCGATCTTCGGGACCGGCCGGCACGCGACGCATTGACGCCAGACTGGCGTCGCGCCTCTTTGTCCCCTCGGGAGTCATCGGCGGCAGGCGGCCATCGGGCGGGTCGAAAATCAACGAGGTTCGATTCTCCCAGTCTCTGTCGACCGTCCAGACGGAGCTGTAGTCGCCGGTCTCACCGTCCGTGCTCGTGAACCCCGAGCGGACTCCGGTGACATTCGCCAGCACGACATTGAAGACGGAGTCGCCAAACGCGGCGTCGCCCTGCCCGCTGAACATTTCGCGAGCCTTCTTCTTCATCGCCGCCAATTCTGCGTCGGTGAGGGTCGCGCGCCCCGCGAGCGCCTCCGGCCGTTCAAGCGGCGTCGCGATGTTGTTGACCCAGACCCCCTGAAAATCGGGGCGCCCTTCGGGAGTTCGTGGGACCGTCCAGGCCTGTTTGGCGGCCTGGGACTCTGCGGCGACCGAATAGGGCGCGAATCGCCCCTGCGTCGCAAAGCCGAGGGCGACGAGTCCCGTCACGAGATAGAAGCGTCGAGCGTTCATGTATCCCTCCGTGCGCGCCAAGTGTATCGCTTGTCCAGCAAGGGGTTACGTGCCGAAATGGAGGTAGCCTAGTGGCCAATCACAACAGCGGAGCAACGACATGACAGCCCGATTCGAGAAGGCGGCAGTCCTCCTGGTCTTGCTCGCGTCCAGCGTCGCACTGAGCGCCCAACGTGGGCAGCCCGGGGCGGCCTGCGACAGGGCGTGCCTGCAAGCGATCGCCGATGCGTATCTCGCCGCGCTCGTGGCGCACGACCCGTCGAAGGCACCGATGGCGCCGAACGCCAAGTTCACCGAACAGGCGCAGCCGATGCCGATCGGCGAGGGCCAGTTGTGGAAGCTGACGACCGAGGGCCCCACCACCTTCAAGATTCCGGTTCCTGATCCCCTGACGGACCAGATTGGCCTGATCGTCATGATCAAGGCGGTGTTGCCGCCGGCACCACCTCGTGGAGGTGGAGGCGGAGGCGGAGGCGGAGCCCCTCCAGCTACTGCCCCGCCTCAGCCCGCGGGACCGGCGACCGTGCAACTGGCGCTGCGGCTCAAGGTCCAGAACCGCCAGATCACCGAGGCCGAGCACGTCTTCGCGCGCATCGATGCCCCGGCGCAGATCGCCGCGCTTCAGACGCCTCGGCCGGCGCTTCTGGCGACCGTGCCACCAGCCGAACGGACGCCACGGAGCTGGATGTTCCTGATCGCCAACGCGTATTACGACTCGCTCGTCCTTGGTGACGGCGAGCTGACGCCGTTCGCCGACGACTGTGGCCGACGCGAGAACGGGATGCACACGGCCGGCGTCGGCCGTCCGGCTCAGGTCGGGCCGCGCGCCGGCGGACCCGGTGGCCCACCCGGCGGTGGCCCGCAGCTCCCGACCGGCTGCGCCGAGCAGCTCACCGCGCGCGCGATGACCTATATCGGCAGCATCGATCTGCGGCGTATCTGGATCGCCGACGAGGAACGAGGGCTCGTGTTCGCCTACACGATGTTCCGCCACCCGCTGGACGCGCCGAACAAGAACTATCCGGTGCTGCTACCGAGCGGGGCGATCAGCGATCGAACGATGAGCTTCAATCCGTTCGACCTCGAAGCGGCGCACATCTTCAAGATCTACGGCGGCAAGATGCACGAGATCGAAGCGATGGGTTTCACGCTCCCGCTGTATTCGAAGAACGGCTGGAGCCCGTTCATGAAGTAGCCTCGCGACGGACTTCCAGCCCGGGCTGACGTGATCTAGCGACCGCCCGGGGCGCTGGGGGTTTGGCGCACGGGGGTTCCCGCGACACCGCCCTTCGACATCAGCAGGTCCGCCGTGTCTTTGTGGACGTCGATGCGTTGGCCCCCGCGACTGTTGCCGCCGGCCCGGCCCATCGCGTAATCGACGGCGGTATAGCCGCGGCTATCGGCAAGATTGATCTCCGCGCTCTTCTGCAGCAGGTATTCGACCACGCGATTCCAGCCCCAGAACGCGGCCCCGTGCAGCGGGACCTGCGCAAACTGGCCGGCCTTGCCGTTGATCGGGCCGCCGTGGCGGAACATCAGGTCGAGGGCGGCGATGGCGCGCTCCTGCACGTCCGATGTCGCGAAGTAGCCACGCGTATCCGCGTCCGTCGAGCCCATGCCAGAGGCGGCAAGCGTGGCCGTCATGTTGCGACTGTTGGTCAGCGAGATATCCGCGCCGTGCTCCAGCAGCGCCGTCATCGACGCGACATCCATCGCCTTTGCCGCGCGAATCAGCGGCGTCGTCCCCGGCGACAACATCGGATCCAGGCCGCGATCGTTGCCGGTGGCCCGCAGGGGCGCTGTCATCTTCAGCTGCGGATTCGGATCCGCTCCCTTCTCGAGCAACAGCCTCACGATCTCGACCGGCAGCGTCTCGTCGAGCGACGGCTGGTCCGGGCGCCCGCCGTGCGGGAGCGTCACATAGTCAACGGCCAGATACAGCGGCGTGCGGCCCCACCAGTCCCAGCGGTTGACGTCCGCGCCGTGCTCGATCAGGTACTTCGCCACGTCGAAGCGCGTGTTCCAGATGGCCCAGAGCAGCGGCGTCACGCCCTCGGGATCGGGTAGGTTGATTGCCGCGCCCTTCTCGATCATCGCCGCCACACAGTCCAGGCAGCCTTCGCGCGACGCGAACATCAGTGCCGTCATGCCTCCCGGCGAACGAGGCTGCGCGCGAGGTTCGGCGCTGACCAGCGGCGTCATCAGGTCGATAGCGGTCTTCGCGTCCAGGTCCGCGTCGACCTCGACCAGCAGCCGCGTCATCGGTCCCTGGCTGTTCGCCACGGCCCACATCAACGCCGTCTGCTGGCGCTGCGACTCCCTGGCCCTGGGATTCGCGCCTTTGGCGAGCAACATTTTCGCGGCGGCCACGTTGGTCCCGCGGGCCACCAGCATCAGCGGTGTCTGCCCGTCGGCTCCCGCCGCATTCGGGTCGGCGCCGGCGTCGAGCAGCGCCTTGATGATCTCGGAGTTCGCGTGGAACGCGGCCTCCAGGAGAGGCGTGGCGTCGAGCTTGTTCCTGACGTTTGGATTCGCCCCGGCCTTCAGCAGCTGCTTGACCTGCGCCACATCGTCATTGCTGGCGGCCACCAGCAAGGGTGTGGATCCGCTCGCGTCAACGATGTCCGCCGCGAGTACCGCGGAGGCCGATATCAGCCCCACGGCGAGCAGCGCGGCTGCCAGCAGTTTCCTGATCACCTCTAGGTCTCCACGAGTTTGCCGGTGCTGTCGCCCAGCTTGTCCTGCGGGATGTCGATCTTGTCGAGGAACGTCAGCAGCACGTTCGCCAGCGGCGTCTTCTCCGCCGGCACCACGTGCCGGTTGCCCTTCAGCGTCTTCCAGCCGCCGACGAACGACGTCGGCAACGGATAGTGGTTGTGGGCATTGCTGTTGCTCATGTTGCTGCCATAGAGGAACAGCGAGTGATCGAGCATCGTCCCGTCGCCATCCGGCATGGCCGCGAGCTTGTCGAGGAACTTGGCGAACACCTGGGTGTGGTACGTCTGGACCTTGACCAGCCGCTCCAGCTTCGCCGCTTCGTTGTTGTGGTGCGACAACGGATGGAACGCGTCGGACACACCAATGTGATTGTAGGTCTGACCGCTCACCTCGGCCGCCATCATGAAGGAGAAGACCCGCGTCATGTTCGCCTGATACGCCAGCGCGACCAGGTCGAACATCAGGTTGATGTGCTGATCGAAGGGTGGCGTGCCTGCCGGTGCGTCCGGGATGTCGACGTTCGACAAATCGCGAGCCTCCATCTTCTGAATGCGGCGCTCGATTTCGCGGACGGTTTCGAGATAGTCGGACAACACCCGCTTGTCCGACGGCCCCAGGCTGCGCTGCAGGGTGTTGACCTCGCTCGTGAGCATGTCGAGCAGCGACCCGTATTGCTTCGACAGTCGCGCGCGCTCCGCCGCATTGTCGCCCTGACCGAACAAACGGATGAACAGCTTGCGCGGATCGTTCTCCATCGGCAGCGGCGTGGTCGGACTGCGGAACGAGATCGTGCCGGCGTACGAGCACCCGTAGTCGCGGTCGCAGAATCCGCCGCCGCCGCGGACGTCCGTCGCGACTTCGAGCGATGGCAGCGGGGTGTCTTGACCGATCTGCTGTGCGGCGATCTGGTCGATGGTGATGCCGGCGTTCGCCTCCTGGCTGATCGCCGGACGCACGCACGACAGCCACGTGCCCGGCGACAGGGCATGGACCGGCCCGATGGCCGCCTGGCTGTCGATGTTCGAGAACACCGTGGTCATCGCCTTGTATTTGTCCAGGGGCTTCAGGATGTCGCCGAATTCGCCGATCTGGCCCTCGCCTGTCGGCGTCCAGCGATTCATCACGGCGCCGTGCGGGAAGTAGATGAAGCCGACGTGCGGCGTTGCCTTGGCGGCCGTCTGCGCCAGCGCCGTGCGGGCTGGAATCATCGCGTCGAGCAGCGGGAGGCCGATCGTGGCCCCGAGCCCCCGGAGTACCGTGCGGCGCGTCAGGTGCTTCCTGGTGACGAACATGGTTGGCTCCTACCGTTCCACGGGCGGGTCTGAAGACCCGCCCCTACGTACGTCTTCGACGATGCTCGACCGGAACGCCGGCGCGTTCACGATGCCCATCACGATGGACGAAAACGTGTAATTCGTGGCCTTCGCATCGCGAACGATGGTGCGGATGCTCGGCATGTCGTAATACTCGACGCTGCGGCCCAGCGCATACATCGTGAGTTTCTCGGTCAGGGTCTGGACGAACTGCTCTGGATGGGCCAGCAGCGCCGTCCTCAGATCGGCCGGCCCGTTCACGGCCGTCCCATCCACCAGCTTGCCGCTGGTATCGATCTTCGTGCGCGTGAAGGCGTCCACGCCGCGATAGGCGCCGATGGTGTCGAAGTTCTCGAGTGCGAAGCCCAGCGGGTCCATCACGCCGTGGCAGGCGTTGCACGTCGGATTCGCCCGATGCGTCTCCATGATCTGGCGAATCGTCTTGAACTGCTCGCCTTCCTTGTTTTCCGGGAACGCCTCCACGTTCGGCGGGGGCGGCGCGGGCGGCGTGCCCAGCAGGTTCTCCAGAATGTAGGAGCCACGCAGCACCGGTGAGGTGCGATTGGGATACGCCGTCACCATCAGGACCGATGCCTTGCCCAGCAGACCGAAGCGGTTCGGATCGGTCAGCGTCACGCGGCGGAACTGCTCGCCGCGCACGTCCGGCACGCGGTAGTGCTGGGCGAGCCGCTCGTTCAGGAAGGTGTAGTTCGCCGAGAGCAGATCGCTCACGCTGCGGTCTTCCCGGAACACGCTGTCGAGGAACAGCTCCATCTCGCGGCGGATCGCGGTGCGCAGCGGCGCGTCGAACGCCGGATACGCATACGGATCGGGGTCGAGCGTCGCCGTATCGCGCACGCGCAGCCACTGAAAGGCGAAATTCGTCGTCAGCGTCTTCGAGCGCGGGTCCGCGAGCATGCGGCGCACCTGCGCCTCGAGCGTCTTCGGCGCGCTCAGCTTGCGCTGCTCGGCCAGGGTCAGCAGTTCGTCGTCGGGGATGCTCGACCAGAGGAAGAACGACAGCCGCGACGCCAGTTCGAGGTCGCTCAGTCTGTAGATCGTCCCCGGCTGGGCGTTCGCCGGCGGAGGTTCCGTGCGATAGAGGAACTTCGCGCTCGACAGCATCGCCGTCAGCGCGCTCTCGATCCCGGTTTCGAACGTGCCGGCCTTGCGCCCTTCGGCGAAGAACTGCATGAGCGGCGCCAGATCGGTGTCCGTCACCGGGCGGCGGAACGCCTGGCGCGCCAGGCTCGCCATGATGCGTGACGCGCACGCGGGTTCCCCTTTGGGATCGGCGGGGCGGCAGGCGAAGACCTTCCTGCGGTTCGGCGCCTCGACGGGGGCGCCGGTCGGGTCGAAGGGACCATCGATCGTCACGGTGGGAGCCGTCACCGCACCGCGCCCGCCCACGCCACTGGTGCCGGGAGTCACGGTCCCTGTGCTCGCATAGCCGGTCCCGGCCGCACCGGGGACGAACCCGAAGAGCGCGCCCTCGCTCTCGACCAGACTGCGGCCGATGCCAGCCATGACGACGGCGTGATTGCCCGCGGTCAGATGCGTTCGGCCTCGCGTGTCCACCGTGCGGCCGTCGACGGTGAACAGGGCGGGATTGCCGGTGCTGCGGATCTCGTAGTCGCCTTCGAATGGCGCCAGGAACCGACCCGTCACACCGGCCCGCGCACCGGGCGGAAGCGGCGCGCCGGCGTCCAGCCCGCGCAGCGTCGTTCGCGTCTGCCCTTCGGCAACGGGCGCGCCGACGGCCTGCTTCGCCATCGCGCGCGCCGCCATGATGTATTGGTCGAGGAACGAGGGCGACACCTTCAACGCACTGGCGATGTTATCGAACCCGTCACTGATGTCGTCGTTGGGCAGCAGCGTCGACACGTCCACGTCGAGGCCGAACAGGTCGCGCATCGCGTTCGAGTACTCGGCGCGATTCAAGCGGTGAATGCGCACGCTGCCCGGGTTCGGGCTGGCGGCGCCCGCCTTGTCGAGCGCCGTCTCCAGGTAGCTGGCGAGCGCCTGCACGTCGGCGACAGCGGGCCGCGCGGCCCCTGGAGGCGGCATCATCCCGCCGCGCAGCTTGCGGATCGCGCGCTCCCACGCGAGCGCGTCTTGCTCGGGATGCGTGAGGTCGAGCTTGTCGATCTCGAGCTTCGCCGTCTTCAGCCGTTGGTTGTGGCAGGTAACGCAGTAACGATCGATGAGCGCCTGACTTGGATTCGCCGCGGGCGGTTTGGCACTCGGCTGCGCGTCCGCCCCCACGGCAAGCAGCACGAGCGCGACGACCAGGGGCAGAATTGGCGTAGGGGCCGGCTTTATCCGGCCCAGGGCCGCCTGAAGGCGGCCCCTACGTATGATGCAACGCTCTTTAAACAATGCCCCCGAGCTCCCGGGCATGCGCCCACAGCCCTCGATACGCCACATAGAGGAACGTCGCGGCATCCCCTGGCATCACGTCCGTGAACTCGTCCACAGCCTTGGCGTCGATCATGTTTTGCGCGCCCTGGCCCTTCTTCAGCAGCCCCACCAGCTTCTCGCGGATCCGCACGATGGTCGCGTGGCTCGCCTGCAAATCGGCCTTGGTCATCACCGGCCCCCTCGCCGCGACGATCTTCGTCTGATCGTCGGCCCGATCCAGCAGGGCCTTCTGTGCGTTCTGCATGCCGCCAATCCAGCCGCCGCAGAACCAATCGAGCGCTGGGAGCCGTCCAGGCTGCACCGCGTCGCCGACCGCCAGCACGTTCGCGTTCTTGAAGTGCACGAACAGATCGCCGTCGGTGTGCGCTTGCGTCAGCAGGCCGTATTCGATCCGCTCGCCCCCAATTGTCATCTCGCCTGCAGGCGCACGGAACGCGTCCGTGGGCAGCGCCGTCTTCGCACGAGGCGGATACACCTTGCCGCCTTCCCAGTCGCGAATGATCTCCTGCGTCATCCACAGCTTCGTGTTCAGGTGCGCGACGATCTTCGCCCCGGCCTTGGCCATCGCGTCGTTGCCGCCGGTGGATTCCAGATGGTAGTGAGTGTTGAAGACGGTGCTGACTGTGCCCGCCAGCTGCAGCACAGCGGGCGCGTGCGCCGCGTCGCCCGCATCCACCAGCAGGCTCCCGTTGTCGCCCGCCAGCGCGATCACGTTGTTGCCCGCACCCGTAATGAGCGTGATCCGCTCGCCGAGCGTCGTGGCCGAAGGTCCGGCCTGCGCCCCCGCCGTGCGCGGCAGTGCGAGCGCCGCCGCCCCCGCCAACCCCTGCAGGAATGCTCGCCGGCCCAGGTGCTCGAAGTGGCGGCTCATCGCCCGGACGTCATTGTAAACAATCTACCGTGGAGCCTCACCCGTCGGCGCTCCAACCCCACCGGCGGTCGCGGCCGGGGCCGTCAGGTCGTTGAAGGCTTGCCGGCTTTTTATCTTCCAGACGCCGTTCTCGCGCACGAACGTGTCCTCGTAACGGCCGGCCACCTGGATGCCGGGGCCGCGCGCCGCGGACACGAATGCCCATCGCGATAACGCGGTGGCGGTGTCGCCAGTCACGTGGATGTCGAAGCTCGACATGATGTGGTAGGTCGACCCGAAACCGATCGGCCGGGGCGCCGCGTTCCCCCGGCCTCCGCCGATCCGGCTCGTCATGAAGTCGTAGATCGCCTGCGGGCCGCCGGTCACTTTGCCGAGGCCCCCCGACCAGGATCCGTCCTTGGAGAACAGGCTGCCGTAGGTCTTGAAGTCGCGGGAGTCCAGGGCGCGGCCGTACGCGATCAGCACGTCGGCAATCGCTTCCTTGTCCTCCAGCGCCTTGAGCCGCGCCGCAAGGGCCTCGATCGTACGTGCCTCTTGCGCGGCGGCAACCGGTGCGAGGAGAGCGACGACGAGACCCGAAACGACGAGCATGCCGATCCTGCTGGTGACCAATGGCTGGCGCATGGTGAAGCTCCTCTCGATCGCACAGGGTAGCCCATCTCGTGTGTCTTCGTGGGAAAGTAGGGGGATGGAGTATCGCCAACTGGGGCGCACTGGCCTGAAAGTGAGCCTGATCGCGCTCGGCACCATGACCTTCGGCGAACAGAACACCGAAGCCGAGGGGCACGCACAGATCGACCGCGCACTCGAGTGCGGCGTCAACCTGCTCGACACCTCCGAAATGTACGCCGTGCCGGCGCGCGCCGAAACCTATGGCGCGACCGAGCGGATCATCGGCAGCTGGATCGGGCAACGGGGTGGCCGCGACCGCATCGTCCTGGCCACCAAGGTGGCCGGACCTGGCAGCGTCCTGGGGCTGGACCACGTCCGCGGTGGCGACAATCGGCTCGACCGCCGGAACATCATGGAGGCCATCGACGGCAGCCTCCAGCGGCTGCAGACCGACTACGTCGACCTCTACCAGGTGCACTGGCCCGCTCGTGCCACCAACTTCTTCGGCCGCCTGGGCTTCGAGCACACCGACGAGCCAGACCTCACCCCACTCGAGGAGACGCTGGAGGCGCTGGGCGACCTCGTCCGCGCCGGCAAGGTGCGCTACATCGGCGTTTCCAACGAGACGCCGTGGGGCCTCCACCGCTACCTGCAGCTTGCCGAGCAGCGTGGGCTGCCCCGCCTGGTGAGCATCCAGAACCCCTACAGCCTGCTCAATCGGAGTTTCGACGTGGGGCTGGCGGAGATGGCCCTCAAAGAGGACGTCGGGCTGCTGGCGTACTCGCCGCTCGGGTTCGGCGTACTCACCGGCAAGTTCCTCGACGGCGCCCGTCCGCCGGAAGCTCGCATCGTCAGGTGGAGCCGGTTTGCGCGTTACAACGGGGAGCGTGCCGAGCGCGCCACCGCCGCCTACGTGGCGATTGCCCGTGAGCACGGACTGGATCCGGCACGCATGGCGCTGGCGTTCGTCAACCGGCAGCGGTTCGTCACCAGCACGCTGATCGGCGCCACCACCATGGAGCAGCTCGAGACCAACCTGGCGAGCATCGACGTGCGGCTATCCGACGACGTAATCCAAGCCATCGAGGCGGTGCACCGCGCCCATCCCAATCCCTGTCCCTGAGGAGGAGTCCCGTCAGCGGTTCTCGATGAGGTCCGGCGCCTCGTCGGGAAGCACTCGAGTCGTGACGTTCACCTGCAGCCCGCGGTAGTCGGCTGCCGTACCGATGAAGGTGCCAGAAACCGGCATTACTCCGCGCGGGTGACTGCTGACACCGGTCACGATGTGGTTGTTCGAGATGACGTCGCCGATCGCCGGATCGAAGCCGCGCCAGCCCAGCAACGGTAGATACACTTCGGTCCACGCATGGGTGGACGCGTGCCCGGCCATCGACGCGGTCCCGTGGAGGTAACCGCTGGCAAACCGGGCAGCCACGCCCAAGAGGCGAGCCAATTCCATCATCAGCGTCGCCATGTCGCGGCAGGAGCCGGTCTTCAGCGCCAGCGTCCGCGCCGGTGACTGCACACCCTTCTCCGTCCGGCGGAGGTACTTCACCGTGGTGAACACCAGCTTGCAGAGGGCCAACATGGCTCCTTCCGCATCGTTGGGATCGGCCGGCGGCACGTCGCGAAGCCACGCCTGCAGTGCCGGCGTCTCTTCGAGGTACGAGGGCGCCGTATAGACCGCGGTGATCGCGGCCTCGAGCGGGTCGTAGCGCGGCGGAAACGGGACTCGCCACGGTTCGTGCAGCTCGCGCGTGGGGAACGGCGAGACGCGCTCGAGTGTGACGTCACTGACGATGGCCAGCACATCGGAAGGCTCCAGCCAGTCGACGAGGGCGATCGAATTGCCGAACACGTCACGGCTCCACTGCAGGTCATGCGCCGGCGTGAGGCGCAAGCGCATGCGTTCGATACGCAGGTCGTGTCCCTCGCGCGGGCGGAGCACCAAGCGATGGCGCTCCAGTGCGACCGGCTTGGCGTAGGTGTAGGTGGTGGTATGTTCGATGTGCAGCCGCATCGGAATGGGCGCAGCTACGCGGACGGCGTCAGCGTCACGCCGCGCCGAGTCAGCTGCTCGCGAGTCATAGGCTGGAACCGCTGGCCGTCCGCCAACTCGCACGACACCGCCATGCGCGTGCAGGCGGCAGCTCCGAAGATGCTGGCAACCGCCGCTTCGGCGGCATCGCGACCGGTGCCGACACGCACCAGTCCGTTCAGGTGTGCGAGCCGCGTGGCATCGAACACCACCCAGCTGCCGCCGATGAAGCACTCGAAGCAGGCGTGGAAGTCTGGCGGATCGAGCTCGTATGCGTAGCCGGAAAAATACCGGGCCGGGATGTTCAGCGCCCGGCAGAGCGCGATGCCGAGATGTGAAAAGTCGCGGCAGACGCCGGTGCGCTGCGTGACGGTGTCGAACGCCGACGTCATCGAGTTCGTCGAGCCGCGCAGGTATTCGACGTTTTCGTGGATCCAGTCGCTGATGGCCACGACCTTTTCATGTGGGTTCTCGATCGAGCCAAACAGATCCCAGGCCAGGCGACTGAGTCGATCGGACTGGCAGTAGCGGCTCGGAAAGAGATAGGGGATCGTCGACGCGGCGAGCTCAGCCACTGGAGTCGCCTCGATCTTCCCGGCATGGTAAATCTGGAAGTCGCAATTTACCGAGGCGGAATAGCGAATCGCCAGCGTCTTGTGACGACCCGTCTCGAGGCGGATGAAGCGGTTGCCGGTGCTGTCGGGCAGGAACTCAGTGATTTTGACGGTGGGCTCGACGGAGAACTGCTCCTCGAGGATCGTCTGGGCAGGGCTGCGTTGCGCGTGTACGCTCAAGATCAACGTTGAGGGAACCTTGGCGGCGTAGTCCAGCTCGCATCCGACGTGGAACAGCATCGAGCGTGGTAGTGCAAGCCGGGTGCCGGCGCGCCGAGCCTACTCAGTCAGCCGTTCCCACACGTTGGTCATGATGACGTCACCCTCAGGCGTCTTGATGAGCGGTGGTCTCAGGATCAGTTTGTTCCCGGACACTTCGAAGAACCGTTGGGTGTCGGTTCCGACACTGCCCCGATTGATCGAGCCCTCCATGTGGTGGACAAGCGACCCGGCGCCGGTGATCGTGTAGGTACCGAAATAGCTGGTGTAACTCTGGGTGGTGGCCCGCGCTTCTTCCGGTGTCGGCGCGTCGCCCGCGTACCGCCGCCGGTAGGGCTCCATCATGTGGACCATCATGTGTCCGGACGGAGCGTACACGATGAAGCCCGTCCATCCCGGGTACGCTCGCGCCAGATCGCCCTTGGTGGTTCGCCGCTCCGTCGAGACCAGTTTCCAGAAGCCGATCAGCTGCCGGTGCGTCGGCGTGAGGTTGGGCAGGTCGGGCACACGTTCCCAGACCACACTGCTCGGCATACCGCTGGCCGCCGGCGGGCGCAGCGTCAGCCGGTTCCCAGACATCGTGAATCGCAGCACCTGCTCGGTCGCAGAGAATCGTGGCAGTAGTGCGCCAAAGATCTGGTGCGTGATGGTGTTGGCGGCGTCGTTGACCGCGAACGATCCGAAGTGGGCAGCGTACCCGCCGAGGGAGGCCGGCGATGATTGATCAGGCCCTTGAATCGTAACGCTCACATAGCCAGCGGGATCGTAGGCGAGGTAGCCCCGACCTTCGGCGGTGATCAGTTTGTAGATCCCGGCAAACCGGCTGTACGCCGCACGCGCCGCCGAACGGGTCACCGGTTCCCCGTCGTGTTGCGCCACGACGGCGCTCGTGGCACCGAGTGCGCCGACACCTATGGAGACTGTGAGCACGAGAGCACGCATAGCTGTCCTCAGGGCGCGCGGTTCGCCGCTGGCGCATCGGGCGGCTGCTGATAGCCGTTCGCGTCGTAGCGCAGGTCGGGCCGAATCGTGCACGGGACGCAGTCCTTCTGGAACAGCTCGGGGACGCGCCCGCTCACCGGGTTGGTGTAGCCGAACCACATCGGCATGATGCTCGGCCACTGCGTCAGGTCGCGCTTCACGCCGAGGTCTTCGGCCGTGATGTCGTTCCGCACCGCGCGGCTGGGAGCGGCGGCCCTTGGGGCCGCGTTCGGATCGGGCGGGGCTGGATCTTTCGCCTTGGCCCAGATGCCATCCTTGAACGCCACCGGCCTGATGTATTGCGGATCAACCGTCAGTTCCCAGATCCGCCAGACGCCGTCCTCCAGCACGTAGCCGTCGTGATAGGTGCTGGCGAGCACCGATGCGGCGAAGAAATCACCGGCCTTCCCCACTGTCTTGCCGGTGCGTGGCTGGAACAGACGCAGTCGTCCGGTCGCGGATCGGCCGTCGTCCGAAATCAGCACGACCGGCTGGATCAGCCAGTGATAGGAGATGCCCTGCCGTGTCGTCGGCGGATCGCTCTGCACCCGCGCTTTGAGGTTGCTCGCGCGCGTCACGTAATAGCCGGTGCGCCCTCCCTTGAAACCCTTCGTCGCCAGGACGCCGATGAAGCCGGCCGGGTGTTCATCGTCGAGGAAGTGGCCGTAGGCGGCGGACACGTTCATGACGCCGTCGAAGGCCGCCGAGCGGGCGAGCCGCCGTTTGGCCTCCGCGAGGGTGACGGACGCGGGGTCGCTCCTGGCGATCGCAGCGGTGAGCGCACTCGCGGCGACCAGCTTGGCATCGCCTGCAGGCACAATCGGCTTTCCGGTCACCGGATGCGTGCCGAGGAACGCGGGCACATCCACGCCGGCGACGATCCGGCCCTTGCCCCAGCCCTGGAAGACGTCGGCTTTCATCAGCGGGAAGCGGCGCAACTCGCGCAGCTTCCACACCCCGCCTTCCTTGACGAAGCGGTTCTTGAAGGTGGCGACTTCCCACCAGCCCTTCTCCTGATCCGCTTCGCCCAACAGGCCGAGTTCGATGCCGCGCGCCCACGCCTCGTTGCCACCGGGCGCGATCTCGACGATGACGTCGAACGGGACCTGTTCGTTGAGCTGGCCGTGCCGGAGCCCGGCCCGGCCGAGCGTTTCGAGCCAACGGCGGACGCCCGCCTTGCCGCGCCAGACGTCGTGGCCGCCGACTTCCACGACGCCGTCGTCGGCAAACAGATCGACGACGTCGTCCCACATCTTGCGGTCCTGATAGAAGCCGTACGCCGACTGAAGATTGCGGACGCGGTCTTCGTCGTTGAGGCGGTCGACACGCTGCTGGAGCGCGGCGAGCGTCACCGTACTCTTGGGCGGGGCGCCGATTGCGGGCGGGATCGGAATGCCGGCCGAATCGATCGTGTAGTGACGCGGAACCACCGGCAGGTTGCCGCCGCCCCAGTTGGTCCAGCCGATTTCGTAGGGGCCGTCGAACTCGGGATAGTAATGGGCCTCTGCGATCTTCCAGACGCCGCCCTGGCGGACGTAGTCGTTCTCGAACACCCCGCCTTCGACCCGCGCCTGGCCGCCCGCGCCGTGGAAGATCCACGCTTCCCAGCGCACCTTGGCGCTGTTGCCGTCGGCCGAGAGGTTCGCCACCGGCGCGTCAATCATCATCGTCGAGAGACCGTCGCTCTTGAGGCCCTCGTAGCCGCCGCCATAGCGCGTGCGCAGGAAGGTCCCGATCGAGGCGGGCCCTTTGGCGGCCTGCTCCGGCATGATCAGTCCGTCGAACACGAAGCGGCCATCCGGCGCGAACAGCGCGCCGACCTCATTCCACAGGCCGGCCTGCGCATATTGGGCATAGGTGCGCTGAAGGTTCATCACCGCGCGCAGGCTCTCGGTGCGGTCGACCTCGCGCGCGAAATCGTCAAGCGCGGTGTCGGCAAAAGCTGGCATGGCCACCGCGACGAGGAGCGCGGCCCAGAGGGGCCTCGCGCTCCGCGCCAGGACGGCGAGCGTGTGCGTGGCAAGGCGGCGAAGCGGCATTGCGTGGGAAAGAGGGATACTTTAACTCGGTTCCCGGGCGAAGCCGCTCGGCTAGCCCAGCGGAACCTTGGGCCGTGGCGCGGGGGTGTCACGGCCCTCCTCCTTCCGAAGCGGACGACGGCCGCATTTGCGATGGGCTCGACCAGTGAAACTTACCGACCTGCGAGGCATCCTGCAGTACATTCCGCAGTTTCGCGAGAAGGTCTTCATCCTCGCGATTGATGCTGGCATTGTCGTCGACGACAGTCTGGCCACCCTGCTGCTCGACGTCGCGCTCCTCCGCTCGTTGAACATACGCGTCGTGCTCGTCCATGGCGCCGCGGAGCAAATCAGAGCGCTCGCCGACGAACGTCAGGTTCTGGCCTCCGACCTCGAGGGGGCGGGTGTCACCGATGCTGCGACGCTCGACCTGGCGCTGACCGCGGCCAACCGCCTCACCCACGAGATCCTCGAGGGTCTGTCGGCGAACGACCTTCGCGCCGCCTGCACGAACGTGATCGTGGCGCGTCCCGTCGGCGTGATCCAGGGCGTGGATCACCTCTACACCGGCCGGGTCGAACGCGTCGATGCAGACTTCCTGCAATCGCTGCTCGCGCAAGGCGTAATCCCCATCATTCCGCCGCTCGGGTTCGACGGCGACGGGAAGACGTATCGCGTCAACTCCGACGCGATGGCCGTCGCCGTCGCGGCGCAGCTCAAGGCCGTCAAGCTGATCTTCGTCACCACACAGCGAGGGCTGCTCTACAACGGCGCACCGATTCGACAGATGCTCGTGGACGACCTCCGTCAACTGCTCGAGCGCGACCGTGCCGGCTTCACGCAAGACATGCTGTCCAAGGCGCGGCACGCTGTATTCGCTTGCAACGGCGGCGTTCCGCGCGTCCATGTCATCGATGGCACGCTTGACGAAGGCCTGCTGGGCGAGGTGTTCGACAACCATGGATACGGCACACTGATCCATGCCAACGAGTACGACAACATCCGCCCGGCGAAGAGGAAGGACGTGCACGCGATACAGATGTTGACCCGACAGGCGGTCGAAGCCGAAGAGCTGCTCGAGCGCACGAAGAGCTCGATCGAGCGTCATCTCGATGACTACTTCATCTTCGAAATAGACAAGAATCCGGTGGCCTGCGTGGCTCTTCACGTCTATGGCGCAGAGAACCAGGGCGAGCTGGCATGCTTATACGTGAGCCCATCACACGAGAATCAGGGAATCGGGCGCAAGCTGATTCAGTTCGTGGAAAACCGGGCGCGTGAACTCGGCTTGCGCGAGCTGCTGGCGTTGTCGACCCAGGCGTTCACCTATTTCCAGTCCAAGGCAAAGTTCGTCGAGGGCACCGCCGACGACCTTCCGGCCATACGCCGGGAGCAGTATCACCAGAGCGCGCGTAACTCGAAAGTGCTGGTGAAGAGGCTGACGTGATTCAATTGATGGAATCTAGCCGTTCATGATGAAGACCCTATTAGTCGAAGACGATCGCGACACGCGAGAACTGCTCTCGTTCCTGCTTCGCTTCGAAGGCTATGACGTGGTCGAGGCCGCCGGTGGCCTTGAAGCCTGGCACGAGTTCGAGCGAGGCCGATTTACCTTGGTGCTCTCGGACTGGATGATGCCCCAGCTCGATGGACTCGAGTTGTGCAGGCGTATTCGTGCGACTGAGCGTCCGTACTATTCCTATGTGATTTTGCTGACGGCGCTGAAAGGAAAGGATCACTTCCTTCAGGCGATGAGTGCGGGGGTCGACGACTTCATTTCGAAACCCTTCGATGCGGATGAACTTCGTGCCAAGCTGCACGTGGCCGAGCGTATCGTCACACTACAGGATCGCGTGAAGCGGCTCGAAGGGATCCTGCCCACCTGCATGTATTGCAAGAACATCCGCGACGAGAACCAGATCTGGGTGAGTATCGAGCAGTACATCACCGAGCGCAGCAGTGCGGAGTTCAGTCATGGCCTTTGCCCTGATTGCTTCACGAAGGCATCCGCTCAACTGGGGAACATCGATCCATAGCCCGCCGTCGGATTCCGCTATCGCCCGGTTGCCTTCGGCGCGTACGCGAGATCGTGCACCAGCCGGACGAGCCGCACGTGTTCGATCGGCTTCGACAGGTAGCCGTGGAAGCCCGCGGTCAGCGCGCGGGCCCGATCCTCGGTCCGCGCGTGCGCGGTCACGGCGATCGCGGGCAGGTGACGCCGATCGTCCGGCAGCGCGCGCAGGCGCCGCAGGAGGGCGTAGCCGTCCTGCCCGGGCATGGCGATGTCTGTGACGAGCAGCATCGGCACGTGCTGGTGCATCCGCTCGAATGCGGCGTCCACGGAGTCCGCAACGTCCACCTCGGCGCCACGGCTCGTGAGAATCGCATGCAGCAGATCGCGCTCGTCCGGCTGGTCGTCCACGACCAGCACGCGGATGCCGTCGAGACGATCGGGCTCGTCGTCGCGCACGACTTCGGGCAGCCGCGCGACGTGGGCCGTCACGCCAGCCACAGGCAGGGCCAGCGAGAACGTGGCGCCCTGGCCCTCGCCCGCGCTCGACACGTCCACGGTGCCGCCGTGCAGTTCGACGACCGAGCGGACGATCGCCAGGCCGAGTCCCAGACCGCCGCCAAGCCGCGTGTAGCTGCTGTCTGCCTGACGGAACCGGTCGAAGACGTACGGCAGGAACTTCGGATCGATCCCGCGGCCCGTGTCAGAAACCGCCAGGTGAATGTTGCGATCCCCGCTCCACACCCGCGTCTCGACGCGCGCGCCCACCGGCGAAAACTTCACCGCGTTCGACAGCAGGTTCCATACCGCCTGCTGCAGGCGATCCGGGTCGCCGATCATCAGCAGCGGGCTGGTCTCGAAGACCACCTGGAAGTTCAGCGTCTTGGCTTCGGACGCCGGCCGCACCACTTCCACAGCGTTCTCGACGATTTGGCAGAAGTCGATCGGCACGACCTGCAGCCGCAGGTTCCCCGTGACGATGCGCGACACGTCGAGGAGGTCCTCGATCAGGTGCGCCTGGGCGCGCGCGTTGCGCTCGATGGTTGCCACGGCCCGTTCTGTCGATTCCTCGTTCAGCGCCCCCTCCCGAATCAGCGTGGTCCAGCCGAGGATGGCGTTGAGCGGCGTCCGCAGCTCGTGGGAGAGGGTGGCGAGGAACTCGTCCTTGATGCGGTTCGCTTCGGCGTGAGCGGCGCGCTCGTTCAGCAGCCGCGCGCGTTCCTGCTCGGCCAGCTTGCGATCCGTGATGTCGCGGATCGCGCTCGCCACCAGCGTGCCCTCTTCGGTTTCGAACGGGCTGAGACTGATCTCGACGGGAAATTCATTCCCGTCCTTGCGCACGCCAAACAGCTCGAGGCCAGCGCCCATCGGGCGAGGCTTCGCGGACGCGACGTAGCCGCTGCGGTGCTTGACGTGTGAACCGCGGTATTGCGCCGGCACCAGCATCTCCACCGGCTGACCCAGCAACTCGCGCCGCGGGTACCCGAACAGGCGCTCCGCCTGCGCGTTGACGAGCACGATCTCGCCCGAGCGGTTGACGATGACCATCGCGTCCGGTGCCGACTCGAGCAGCGCACGGAACTTCGCCTCCGCGCGCTTGCGGGCGGTGATGTCGCGGATGGCGCTGATGATCAGTGTACCCGTGTCGGTTCGGAGCGGGCTGAGGCTGATCTCGACCGGGAACTCGCTGCCGTCGCTGTGCCGCGCGTAGAGGTCCAGGCCGACGCCCATCCGTCGCGTGCCTGGAGCGTGGACGTACTGCTGCCGATGCCCGACATGGGCGGCACTGGCGCGCTGCGGCACGAGCAGTTCAATCGACTGCCCGATCATGTCGAGGCGCTTGTAGCCGAAGAGCTGTTCCGCCTGGGCGTTGACCAGCTCGATGCGCCCGTTCTCGTCGACGATGATCATCGCGTCGGGCGCGGCTTCGAGCAGCGCGCGGAACTTGTCGTCGCCAGTCGCGGCCGCCATGTCCACCCGTGGTTCCACAGGACGTAACTATAGCGCCGTCGCGTCGACTCGACCCTCGGTCAAGCCCTCCAGATCGCTTCGCATCCGGTTGCGCCGACAAGGTGGTAAGTTACGTTCGCAACCCGTGAGTGCGAATCAGGCGAGAGCGATCGCGGCAACCGAAGAGTGGTTTCGCCTGCTCGTCGAGAGCGTGAAGGACTACGCGATCTTCATCTTGGACACGAACGGGCATGTCACCACCTGGAACACCGGCGCCGAGCGCATCAAGGGGTACACGGCCGCGGAGATCGTCGGGAAGCACTTCTCGACGTTCTATCCGCAAGAGGACGTGGCGGCGGGCAAGTGTGAGCGGGAACTGGAAGTGGCGGCGCGCGAAGGCCGGTTCGAAGACGAAGACTGGCGCGTCCGCAAGGATGGCTCGCGGTTCTGGGCCAACGTCGTCATCACGCCGCTCTGGAGCCAGGCAGGCGACCTGATCGGGTTCGCGAAGGTCACTCGCGATCTCAGCGAGCGCCGACAGGCGGAAGAGAACCTGCGCGCGCTTGCGGCCGCAGAGCACGCAGCCAGTGCGGAGAAGAGCCGAATCCACCAGTTTCAGGAGCGCTTCCTGGCGATCCTGGGCCATGACCTGCTGAGCCCGCTCGCTTCGATCGACATTGGTGCCTCGATTCTGCGGATGCAGAGCGACGATCCGGTCATCGTCCAGGTCGCCGATCGCATGCGCGCCAGCTCACTTCGCATGGCCCGCATGGTCGAGCAGATCCTCGATTTCACCCGAACTCGTCTTGGAGGTGGCTTGGCGCTCGCCGTTGCGCCGATGGATCTGCGCGAAGCGCTCACACCGATCGTCAACGAGGTGCGAATGGCGCATCCATCTGCGACGGTGCAGCTTCGCTGCCCTGAGCTGCGCGGCGCCTGGGATCGCGACCGCCTCCAGCAGGTGTTTTCGAACCTGATCGGCAATGCGCTCGTCCACGGCGATCCGGCGAAGCCGGTTACGGTGACCGCAGGCTCCGACGCCCACCGCGTGTGGGTGGACGTGCACAACGAAGGCCCACATATTCCGCAAGAGCTTCACTCCGCGCTCTTCACCCCATTTCGCGGGAGCCAGCGCGAGAGCAACAGCCCCAAGACGGCGGGGCTCGGCCTCGGTCTCTACATCTCGAACGAAGTGGTCCTCGGGCACGGCGGGCAGATCGAGATTCGATCAAACGCAGCCGAAGGAACGACGTTTCGAGTCGCCTTGCCGCGTGAAGCGGTCGGCAGTTGATCAACCTCGGTCGAGACACAGGCGCTTGATCGTCGATCGCAGATCGCCCCCCAGCTTAGAGACAAAGGCAGAGGCTCCGGCCTCGAAGGATCGTTGCCTGACCCTCGGATCGTTCATAGCCGTGAACACGATGACTTTCGTCTCTGGGTGCACCTGCGTGATCTGACGGCACGCCTCCAGTCCGTGGACGTTCGGGAGGTTCACGTCGAGCACAATCACGTCAGGCTGGAGTCGCTGCGCGGCCTCCAGAAGGGCGTCGCCGTCTGCGACCGTTCCCACGACATCGCAGTCCAGTTTCAGCAAGTGAGAGACGGCTTGCACCATTTCAGGGTGGTCGTCCGCAAGCAGCACGCGTGGTCTCGTGGACAACATTAACCTCCATCAAATAGCGAAACTCGGCCTGCAATCGAGAGTACTCGGGTCTCGACAACGGTAGCACCTACGCAGTGTGGCTCCGCGTAACCTTCAGAACGCCCCCGAACTGCGCTACAGTGGCCGCCATCTCTACGAACCGGGGGGGCGAGCATGTATAAGCCACAGATCCTCGGGGCGAGCGTGCTGATGTGTCTGGCGGGCACTGCGTTTGGCCAAACGAAGGTCGACTTCGCCCGCGACATTGAGCCGATCCTCGCCAAGAACTGCGTCGGTTGTCATGGTCCATCGCAGCAGATGGGCGGCCTTCGGCTCGATCGGCGGAGCTTCGCGATGCAGCCGGGGACCAGAAGGATCGTGCCTGGCGGCAGCGCGAACAGCTTTGTGTACCTCAAGCTGATTGGTGAAGGAATCTCCGGCCCGCCGATGCCGCCTGCCGGGCCGCTTCGCCGCGACCAGATCGACGTGATCAAGGCCTGGATCGATCAGGGCGCGGACTGGCCTGACGCGCTCTCCGGCGATGTGCCGCCACCCGCTCCCGACGCGATCGCCACACGGCTCATGACGGCGATTCGGAATGACGATCGACGGACCGTGCATCAGGTTCTGCGCGAGCAGCGCGATGCAGTAAATAGACGCGGCGCGGGAGGATCGACCGCGCTGGCATATGCGACCGTGTACGACGATCTCGACACCGCACGACTGTTGCTGGACCACGGCGCCGATCCGAACGGGCGTCCAGCAGAGGGAGTGACTCCACTCGAAATCGCATCGGGGCGAGCCGGCTCGCGTGAGCTCGTGACCCTGCTGCTGGACCGCGGGGCGAAGCCTGAGACCGCCTCGCTGGCGGGCGCCGCCTACGCCGGCAATGAAGAGGTGTTCCGGCTGCTCGTGGAACGAGGAGCGGATCTGAAGGCAGCGGCGCCTTTCGGCCTCTGGGGAGCCGGGCGCTCGAACTGCGCCGGCTGCTTCGACGCGATGGTCGCGCTGGCCGGTCGCGATGGGCTCAATGTCACCCTGGCCATGCTCGCACCGTTCGGCGAGACGCCTCGCCTTGCCGCGCTGCTCGACCGTGGCGCCGACGTCAACGTCCGCCTGACAGGTGTTCGCAAAGATCTTGATGGCCGGACGCCGCTGATGCTCGCGGCGAATTCTCAGCGCATCCCCACCGAGACGGTCGGGATGCTGATCGATCGAGGTGCGGACGTGAACGCCCGCGGCCCGCGTGGCGAGACGGCACTGGACTACGCCCTGCGAAACGGGAACACAGCGGTCGTCGCCCTTCTCCGGAAGGCTGGCGCGACGACTGGCACTGGATTCCCCAGGCCGGCGCTTACGCTCAAGCCGGCAAGCACAGTGCGCGCCGCGCTCGACCGGAGCCTGGCGCTGCTGCAGCGAAGCGAGACGGTCTCAAAGTCCGGGTGCGTGTCGTGCCACAACGACACATTTACAGTCATGTCCGTCGCCGCAGCGCGCCAGAACGGAGTGCCACTGAACGAGCCGGCCGCCGCGCAGCATCTCGCGAGAATCGAATCGCAGGTGAATGCCATGCAGGGTGAGGTGCTGCAGGGCACGAATGACTGTGGTTTGCCCGAAGCGGCCACGTACGTTCTGGCCGGACTGGCGGCACAGAATTACCGGCCGACCCCCGCTACCGACGCCTTGGCACTGTGTCTGAAGTCCCGTCAGTCACCCGACGGCCGCTGGCGGACTGGGCTCTTCGACCTTCGCCCACCGATGCAATCGACCGATGTCACACTTACCGGCTTCACGATTCGCGCGCTGCAAGAGTACGCGCCGCGGGCGCGGCGCGCCGAGTACGAGAGCAGTGTTCGACGGGCGGCATCATGGCTGGCGAACGCGCGCCCGGTGACCAACGACGAGCGCGTGTCACAGCTGCTCGGCCTCACGTGGGCCGGGATGAATCCACGGAGCCAGACGGTCCGTTCCGTGGCGCGCGACCTCCTCGCGCAGCAACGATCGGACGGCGGATGGGCGCAGATCCCGACACTCGCGAGCGACGCGTACGCGACGGGTCAGTCGCTGTACGCCTTGCGGGAATCCGGCGCGTTGTCGCCGAGCGATGCGGCCTATCAGCGGGGCGTGCGCTTCCTGATCGACACGCAGCTCGAAGACGGGTCGTGGTACGTGCAGAGCCGCTCGATTCCGTTTCAACCCTACTTCGAGAGTGGTTTCCCGTACGGCGCCGATCAATGGGTGTCCGCTGCCGCGACGAACTGGGCCGTGATGGCATTGGCGCCGGCTCATCGCACGGCACGCGCCCGGTAGACCATGAAACAGCGAGAAGACGCCTCCGGCTGGGCACAACACCGACGTAGCGCAGTACAACGACGGCAAAGTGTCCGCTCTGGCGCATGCGTGAGCGGTGAGGTAGATACAGGCTCTCGAGACTCCTTACGAAGGGGAGAAGCCATGGCGCTGAATACACACACGCGCAGGATCGTGACGCAGGCGAAACTCGGGACAGCCAGGAATGCGTTGTGCGTTGGGTGGGTCGCTTGCACGCTGCTGTTCTGCCCTCTCGCAGTTGGTGCTTCTGAGATCTCGTTTGAAGCGGACGGTGGCGGGTTCACCGTAGTGTCAGCTACTGGCGGGATGTTCTGGCACCCCTCCGATGCGGCCGTCATCATTGGCCCCTTTGCGGACTTCGCGTTGTGGACTCCGCCTGGAACGGCAGTGCCGCACCCTGATGGGAGCTGGGATTTCTCCTTTCCGGGGGGGACCCTGGCACTCTCGGATGTAGAAGGAGGCGCCGGCTTGTTCCCCTACCCGGTCGACGCTTCCGACATCGGGACCATTCCGTCGCTCATCGGGGTGATTCCAGTTCTGCCCTTTTCGTTCTCGCTGACACCACCCGTTTACGACAGCACCTGGGACGTCTGGGATCCGCCGAGACCGGTTGCCAGGATGGTGGGTGAGCTCGAACTGACTCTAGGTCCTGGCACCCTTCGCGGCGATATCGCAGCGGCACTGGGGGTTTATCCTCATACGCTGGGTGGACACGCCCGATGGATCGTCGACGATTTCCTTCCCAATCCGACAGCCGGCGACTGTACTTTCGATGCTGCTCTCGGCACCGATGACTCGTTGCATTGCGGAATCAATAACAACGCTTCGGTTCACCTCACCGTGCAGGAGGTCCCGGAGCCGCTGTCCGTCGCACTGATTGGACTCGGCATAGGCGTATTCGCTGCTCGCCGCAGAGCAGTGAGATAGCGAGGCCTGAGTCGCGCTCAAGCGTCTGGGAACGTCACCTCGGCACCAGGCGCGTCAGTTCGTCGAACCAGTTGACGACGACGCTGATCGGACTGGCGCCGCCCGACGGTTCCTTCAGCATCAGGAAGCGGCCGTCTCTGGGCGACACGTCATACATCCATGAACCGACGGCGGTCGTCGCGTAGCTTCGATTCGGGAAGAGATCAGTCGTCGTTCCGACCATCAGATCGGGTGTAAAGCGGACAGAGACAGCGTTCATGCTGCCGTCGAGCGCGCGATAGAAGAGTTCACCGCTTCCCGCGGGGCCCCACAGCGGCTGCGTGCCGCCGTCTCGCGAGACGAGCTCTTTCCGCCGGTCAACGATCGGAAACGATCGGATGTAGATTTCATTGCGGCCGGATTCGTCCGACTGGTAGGCGACCCACCGGCCATCAGGCGAGACGTCCGCGTTGCCTTCCCGGTACTCCGTGTGAATCAACGGCTGGATCCGCGCCGGTTCCTCAAGGGTCAGGACCGCCACATCTCCGGATCGGGCGGTCGGGCCCTGAACAAAAATCAGCAAGCGTCCGGCATCCGGCGAGACGAACGGCATGTAGTTGTCGGGGCCTCGGTACACTCGCGTCGATGGCCCCGAGCCGTCGGCGGAACGGGCGAACACGTTGAACACGCCTTCGGGGTCGGACGCGAAGAGGATGCGTTTCCCGTCAACGCTCCATGCCGGCATCATGTCCTCCGTCGGCCCGTCGGTGATCCGGGTCATGACCTCGCGTTCGAGGTTCCAGACCCAGATATCGCGATTCGCACCGCCGACGTCGAGCGCCACCCGGGTGCCGTCCGGCGAGATTCGAGGATAGAAGTAGTAGCCGACGGCCGCACCCACCGGCTGCTCGCGCCCCTTGCGATCGACCCACACCAGGGTTCGCAGGCGCTGTCGGGTTGGGGCGACATAGACCAACGTACCGGTCTGCGACACGTCGAAGTTGGCGGTGGCCGAACCGAAGGTCTCGGCCACCTGGATCGACTCGAGTGCGAAAGGCTTACCGCCAACGGCCAGCGCGGCAAGGTCCAGCGATACCCCGTGGAGTCGGCCTCCGGCCGCGTAAATGACATGCCCGGTGGCCCCGTAGCGCGCGGCGTGCCCGCCTCGCAAGAGCACCTTCTGTTGCTTCGTGTCCAGATCGATCAGCGCGATCTCGGCGTTGGCGATGTTGTCCCGCAGGATGGTGAAAAGCGCGACTCGCCGGCCGGGGAGAATATTCGGCCAGGCGTACCGCACCTCGCCGCGCTCGGCGGCCGGGCGAGCCAGCAGTTGTGCGGGGCCACCATCGGCGTCGATGGTGAACAGCCCGACCCCATCCGCGAAGACGATGGTTCCGTCGGTGCCCCAACTGCCTCCGAGCTGCCGGCCGGCGTTCACGACGATGGTGAGCGGAGGGGTCCCGCCGCGAACGCGCAGCTTGCGCAGGCCGGTATTCACGTCGAAAAACCCCACCCACTCGCCGTCGGGCGAGAAGAACGGTTCGCCGCCGCTTCCCTCCGTCCCCGGCATTTGCACGGCTTCTGCAGCTGCCAGTTCGCGGAGCCAGAGCCATCCCCCCGCGACATACGCGAGACGGGAACCGTCGGGTGAGATCGCGATACTTCTCCCGACCGCTGCCACTGCCTCACCAGTCGGTGTCACGATGAAGCGCACGACTGGCGCGACGGCCTGGGAAGTCGAGCGCGACCCGGCAAGCCATCCTGACAGGATCGCGATTGCGAGCACTCCGGCCCCAACCGTGACCAGCTGGACGCGCCGCCGGAACGATGACGTCGCGGAACGCCGTGCGCTCGGGAGTTCGTCGCGGCGCGAGCGGGTGTCGGCGATGTCGACGCGAGCGTCGCCGATGTGCTGCAACCGTTGCCTGGGAGAACGCTCGAGGCACAGCCGGAGCAGCCGCCGCGTCGCAACCGGCGTCGCTTTCGGCAGCGCCTCGAATTCCGGGCGTCCGTCGAGCACCTTCGTCAGCGACTCGGCCACGGTCCGTCCTTGAAACGGTGAGCGGCCGGTCAGCATCTCGAACAGGACACACCCGAACGCCCAGATGTCGCTTCGCCGATCGATCACCTCCCCGCGCGCCTGTTCAGGCGACATATAGGCGGCTGTGCCGGGCACGAGACCGGGCTGTGTATCCCGAATCACGCCATTCGAGTTCGAGGTCGGCGTACTTCCTTCCATGGCGCTGTCGAATACTTTGGCCACGCCAAAGTCCAGCAGCTTGACCCGGTTCTCGGGCGTGACCATGACGTTCGCGGGCTTGAGGTCGCGATGCACGATCCCCCGTTCGTGCGCGGCTTCGAGCGCCTCCGCGATCTGGTGCGCGATCTCGAGCGACGCGTCTATCGGGAGCGGGCCTCGACGGAGCCGCTCCGCGAGCGTCTGGCCCTCCACAACCTCCAGCACCAGGGCCGAGATGCCTCCGACGTGCTCGATGCCGTGAATGGTCGCGATGTTCGGATGGCTCAGCGACGCCAGGACGTGCGCCTCCCGCTCGAAACGGGCGAGGCGCTCCGTGTTCCGTGAGAACCGGTTGGGCAGCACCTTCAGCGCTACGTCGCGCAGCAGTCTCGTGTCGCGTGCGCGGTAGACCTCACCCATGCCGCCGCTGCCGATGACCGACACGACTTCGTAGATTCCGAACCGGGTGCCCGGCGCGAGAGTATCGGTGGTTGACGAGTCGCTCACCGCCGCCGTCGCGACTTCGTGGCCGGCGGCCATCTGCGCGATGACATCCAGAGCCGGCACCGGCAAAAACCGCTCGGCTGCCTCGTCATGCGGCAGTAGTGAGGAGACCTCCCGGAGCAGCGACTCATCGCCGCCACACGCGCTCGCCACAAACGCGGCGCGGTCCGCCTCGTCGAGCGCCAGGGCCTCGTGACACAGACGTTCGATCTGATCCTCGCGATCGGGCGTCATCGCTCGTTCGCGTCACTGAGCTCGCGCAGCAGCCACATCTTGGCGAAGCGCCAGTCACGTTTGATGGTATCCGGGGACACCCGCAGCGTGTCAGCCGCCTGGTCGACGCTGAAGCCGCCAAAGAAGCGGAGTTCCACGACCTGAACTTTGCGCGGGTGAATGGATTCCAGCTTTTGCAGGGCGTCGTCGAGCGCCTCGAAGTCCAACCCGGAGTCGGCGAGGGCGTCCGACGCCTCATCGAGTGGGACTCGGCGCAGGCGCCCGCCCCGCTTGTCATTCCCACGGGCGCGAGCCGAGTCCACCAGGAGACGCCGCATCATCCGCGCGGCGAGCGCAAAAAAATGACCGCGGCCTTCCAACTGAATGCGCTCCACGTCGACCAGCCGGAGGTACACCTCGTTGACGAGCGCGGTGGCCTGGAGTGTGTGACCGACCGGCTCCCTCCGCATGTACTGACTCGCGAGCCGGCGCAGTTCGTCGTAGACCAGCGGCATCAACTGGTCGCAGGCGTCCTGGTCGCCGCGTCCCCACGCGAGCAACAGATCGGTTGGGCTAGCCGACGGACCGGCCATGCGCGGATTCTAAGCAATGGGGATGCCCCCTTCCCGCCACTCTTTCCGCAATAGAGGGTGAGGCCGTTGTCGGCGACGCCGATCGGACGGCACCTCATGTATAGGTTCGCGGACGAGCAGGAGAGAACCATGATGATGAGACTCGGAAAGATGCCGTGCTGGATCCTGGCGTTGCTGGTCGTGCTCTCCTGGTGGGTCACACCCGCGTCCGCTCAGGAGAAGAGCGGCCTGAACGCGATCACGCACCAGGAATTGGCAGCGGCTCGCCGCGCGACGGCCAAGTACCACGATCTCGCGCAGGCCGAAGCCGACGGATACGTCAACATCGACCTCTACGAGTCGGGGGAGGGGTTTCACTGGGTCAAACCCTCGCTGATTGACGGAACCTTCGACCCCGCACAGCCGGAGATCCTGCTCTACGCGCCGGTTCCAGGGGAGGCGCGACTGCAACTGGTCGCCGTCGAGTACGTCGTACCGCTCAGCGAACCCCAGCCTGCCGGCTTCGCCGGTTCGGCCGACAAATGGCGACAGGATGTAGAGGAGTTCGGCCTCTGGGAACTGACCGCCTGGATCTGGGAATACAACCCGAAGGGCGTGTTCACTTACCTGAACGCCCGCGTGCCGTGATCGGCGCGGCACCCCTGGAGACCGACCATGCGCACTCGAATGACATCGCTCGTGACGGGCATAGTGCTGGCCGGCACTGCTGGGCTACTCGTAACCACCCTACACGCCGGGCCTGACTCCTGGTGGCTGGATCAGCAACTCGAGGCCGTGCTGGCAGACCACGGCTTTACCGGGGCGATCGAGTCGACGCTGCCAGCGCGACTCGGCCGCTCCATCGACCGCCAGCTCGCGGACACTGGCCGACTGCTCTTTTTCGACACCGTCGGAGGCTTGAACAACGACAACAACTGTTCCGGCTGCCATTCTCCGACGCGCGGCTTCGGTGACACTCAATCCATCGCCATCGGCGTCGAGAACAACGGCATCGTCGGGCCCGGCCGCACGGGGCCCCGCAATCAGCGGCGCACGCCGACCGTTGCCAACAGCGCGTTCTTCCCCAATCTGATGTGGAACTCGCGCTTTGCGGCTCTCTCGGACGATCCCTTCGACAACAGCGCCGGGTTCAGCTTTCCCGCGCCGGAGGGGCTCACGCTCTCCTATCAGCCGCACCTGCTGATCGCCCAGGCGTTCATCCCGCCGACGGAACGGGTGGAGGTCGCGGGGTTCGATTTTCCTGGGGACAACTTCGATATCCGTGACGAAGTGCTGCGGCGCATCAACGACGTGCCGGAGTACCGCGCGAGATTCGCCAGAAGCTTTTCGTCAGTCCGGAACGGTGGGCCGGTCACGTTCGATATGTTCGGTCGCGCGATCGCAGAGTTCGAGTTCACCCTCGTGTTCGCCACTGCGCCGATCGATCGGTTCGCGCGAGGGGTGACGAATGCGCTGACGGACGAGCAGAAGAACGGCGCCGTCCTATTCTTCGGTGCCGCGAAGTGTGTGCAGTGCCACGCGGTTTCAGACGCGTCCAATGAGATGTTCAGCGATTTCAGCGCGCATGTGATCGGTGTGCCGCAGATCGCACCGCTGATGGGCAACGTGACGTTCGATGGCCCCGCACGAGACGAGGACTTCGGCTTGGAACAGGTCACGGGAAACCCGGACGACCGCTACAAGTTCCGGACCTCACCCATCCGCAACGTGGGGCTGCAGCCGGCGTTCTTTCACAATGGAGCCTTCACCACACTGGAGGACGCCATCCGGCATCATCTCGACGTGTTTGCATCGGCGCGCAACTACGAACCGGTCGCCGCCGGCGTCGCGGCAGATCTGCAGACACTCGCGGGTCCGATAGAGCCCGTCCTGGCGCGTATCGATCCTCTTCTCGCAACGCCGATCGACTTGACGAGCGAGCAGTTCAGAGATCTGGTCGACTTCGTTCGCCATGGGCTGCTGGACCGGCGGGCGAGGCCAGAACATCTCCGCAAGTTGATTCCCCGTTCGGTGCCCAGTGGTCTTCCCGTTCTCGACTTCCAGTAGACGGCTCGTTGTCTTGGCCTCTCCACCTCTTCGGACAGCTTTATTCAGTACTCCACCCTGGCTGTGCCCCGCGGTTCTGCTCGTCGAGCCACGTTTTGAGCGGCGCGAAGTAGTCGAGAATCGCCGTGGCATCCATGGCCGACTCGCCGCTCAGTGCGGCCAGCGTTTCGGGCCACGGGCGGCTGCTGCCCATCTCGAGCATCTTCGCGAGCTTGGTGCCGGCCGCCTTGTTGCCGTAGATCGAGCAGCGATGGAGCGGTCCCGTGAAGCCTGCTTCCTTGCACAGCGCGCGATGGAACTGAAACTGCAAAATGTATGCAAGGAAATATCGCGTATACGGCGTGTTGGCCGGCACGTGGTACTTCGCGCCAGGATCGAAATCGGCTTCGGTGCGTGGAGCCGGCGCGGTCACCCCCTGATATTTGTTGCGCAGATCCCACCACGCCTGGTTATAAGCGCTGGGCAAGATCTGGCCGGAGAACACCTTCCAGCGCCACTGATCGATCACAACGCCGAACGGCAGGAACGCCACCTTGTCGAGGGCAGTGTTCAGAAGATACTCGAGGTCCCCCTTTTCGGACGGCACCCGATCGATCAGGCCGATCTGTTTCAAATATCCCGGCGGGCGGAGAGTGCAATCGTATTGCCGACCGCTTCGTGGAACGCGTCGATTGCGCCGTCGCGATAGAAGTAGGGTTGCTTCGCATACAACAGGCCGTAGTAGTCGTGGCCGAGTTCGTGATGCACCACCCGGAAGTCGTCGGCGTTGATCTGGACACACATCTTGATGCGCACGTCCTCGGGCGCATCCCAGCCTGATGCGCTCGCGTGGCAGACCACGTCTCGATCCGCAGGCTTCTTGAACAGCGACCGCTCCCAGAACGCGGCTGGCAGCGCTTGGTAGCCCAGAGAGGTGAAGAACTTCTCGGCATACTTCACCATGGCGCGCTCGTCGGTGCTCCGGCGCCTGAGTGAGGCCGTGAGATCGTAATTTTCGCCAGACGCCGGCGCGGCAACGAGCGGATAGATGTTGCTCCAGTCCTGCGCCCACATGTTGCCGACGAGATGAGCGGGGATCGTGCCATTGGCAGGAAGCACTCCGCTGCCGTACTTCACCGCGAGCTTCGACCGCACGTAGGTGTGAAGCGCAAGATACAGCGGCTGCACTTGCCCCCACAGCCGGTCGACCTCGGCCGCAAGTTTATCGGGCGGCATGTCGTAATTCGACCGCCACAGCACGCCGGTGTCGTCAAATCCCAGCTCGCGCGCGCCTTTGTTCGACAGCTCGACGAAGCGCGTGTACCGCTCGCGCATCGGCGCGCCCACGCGGTGCCAGCCTTGCCACACGTCGAGCAGTTCCTTCGGATCGCGGCTCGAAGCGAGGATCGTCGAGGCCTGGTTGATATCGAGGCAACGGTCGGCGCTGGGGCAGTACTTGCCCTTTCCGTAATCGCCTTCAAGCGACGCCGAGAGGTTCGACAGTTCGTCGCGCTCGGCTGGATTGTTCGGCGCGGGGGCCGATAGCTGAAGCTTCAACAGCTTGAGCTTGCGGGCATCGTCTTGGGAGAGCCGCAGCCCGTCGAAACGGCGCGCGCCGAGCGCGAGCTCGGTCACCGCCGCGGCGAAGTCGCTCTGCGCATCGGCCGCGATCTTCTGCGTGTCGACCGTGATGTACGTGTTCTGCACCCAGCCTGCTCGAGCCGCTTTCTTGCCGAGCGTCTCGAGCCGCTTTTCGGCGGCTTCGATGAACTGGTGCGCCTCCTGTGGCGTCGGTTGAACCGCGCCCCCGCCGCCCGCCCGGCATGCCAGCACCATGAGGCTGGCAAGCGCGCAGAGCAGCATGCGTGGACGCCTCAGTCCTGTCATATCGCGATCACTTTCCCCCCTTCGGACAGTCGAAAGGCGCTACAGGCTGTGCCACGGTCTCGCTAGTCCCCTGGAACCGTGATGACTCACCTAATTCCCGGGCGGGGCATCCCGGCTGGCTGCGTTGCTCATCGCTCACTTATGCCCAATAAGCTCGCTCTTCGCG